>MDTD01173514.1_pt1 | contig 10582 bp, 8 predicted proteins | sample 811221 | NCBI WGS metagenome assembly MDTD01 (sample SAMN05326646, study PRJNA326480) | marine metagenome | isolation source: seawater | place: Pacific Ocean: South West | collected 2011
ATATTATAATTATATGCCAGAATTACCAGAAGTTGAAGTTGTTAAAAGGTCCTTAGAGAGGAATATACTAAATTTAATTATTAAAGAGGTAAAAATTAACGACGGCAATCTAAGATATAAGGTAAATAAAAATGGTTTCTTAAAATTAAAAGGTAAAAAAATCACAAATATTAAAAGGAGATCAAAATTTTTAATCTTCGAAATAGGTAAAATTTATCAGATGTTGGTCCATCTTGGAATGACAGGTAAATTTTTTTTTATAGATGACAAAAATAATAAGTTTAAAACTAGTTTCTATTATTTTTTAAATTATAAAAAAGATCGAAAGCATGACAGAGTTGTATTTATTCTAAATAATAAACAAAAATTAATTTACAACGACATAAGAAAATTTGGTTTTATCAAAATATACAATAATAGTTTAATCACAAAATCAAAGCATCTTGCTCATTTAGGACCCGAGCCTTTAGAAAAAAACTGGAATTATTTTTATCTAAAAAAATATATAACTGGAAGAAAGAGATCAATTAAGAATATTCTTATGGATCAAAGATGTGTTTCTGGTTTAGGGAATATATATGTAAACGAAATTCTGTTTCTTTCTGGTATAAAACCAGCTCGTAAGGTAAATAAACTCAAGAATTTTGAATTAGAAAAAATTATTAATATTTCGAAGAAAATTTTAAAAAATTCAATAAAACTTGGTGGCTCAACTATTAAAGACTTTTCTAGTGAAAATGGTAAAAAAGGGGTCTTTCAACAACATTTTAAGGTTTATGGGAGAGAAAATCAGGAATGTTCTAACATAGATTGCAACTTGAGAATAACCAGGACAGTAATATCTAATCGTGCAACATTTTTATGCAAAAAATGTCAAAAATAATAAAGTTGACCCAAATAATTCGTGCATATATACAATCGTAAAAATGCCAAATACAAAATCAGCCGTCAGAAGAGTAAGAAGAGTTAAAAAACAAACTCAAGTCAACAGAATAAGAAGAAGTAAGTATAAAAATGCAATAAAAAAAATGGAATTACTTCTTAAGTCGAAGGAAAAAGAAAAAGCAAAAAAATATTTTCCCGAATTCCAATCAATTCTAATGCAGGTTGCTAAATCTGGAGTAGTAAATAAAAAAACTGCAGGTCGAAAAATTTCTAAGGTATCTAAAAAAATTTAATGCAACCCAATAATTTTTAGCTGATAATTATAAAATTCCTATATTTAGAAATAAAATATTTTAAAAAATCAAAATATAGTTTCTTTTTGGAGTTGTAAAAAATTTTCTATCAATTCTATTTTGACGATAGGATTGCAACCTTAGGACAAATTTTTTTTCAATTCCATTCTGACGATAGGATTGCAACCTTAGCACAAATTTTTTTTCAATTACAACCTCCAACTAGTTGCAAATAATTTTCAAGTATCGTTTAAAGGTTATTCTAATTTATTTTCAACATGGATAAAATTAATAGCAAAAAACAAAATATTTATGTTTCCGAAGAAGAAAATACTATTGTCTGGAGCGAGATACAAAATTCTTTCAGAAAAACATTTGGTAGCGAAGTTTATAATAGTTGGTTGGAAAAGCTGACACTAATAAAAGAATATAATGATTACATAATCTTAGGTGTTCCGACAAGATTTTTTAGAGATTGGATAGTATCAAGATATTTAGATAAAATTTTAGAGAAAATTAAAGAGTTTAAATTAAGTCTAAATAGAATAGAATTCAAAATTATCGAAGAAAACAAGCAAAATCAAGAATTCATAAAAATTAATGAATTAACCAAAATTACAGAGATTAAAGACTCAATTCTTAACTATAATAGATTAAACCCCAATCTAAATTTTGAAACTTTTATAAGAGGCAAAAGTAATGATATAGCCTTATCTTATTCTAAAAAAGTGTGTGAACAAGCTGGACGATACAATCCTTTATATATTTGTGGAGGTGTAGGACTTGGAAAAACTCATCTTTTAAATGCAATAGGAGTAAATCTGCAAAACGATAACAATGTCATGTTTATTTCTGCAGAAAGATTTATGTATCACTTTATTAAATCAATAAAGAAAAATGACATGGTGAATTTTAAAGATTTTTTTAGAAAATCTTCGATTTTCATTATTGACGACATTCAATTTATTAGCGGTAAGGAAAGTTTACAGGAAGAATTTTTTCATACTTTTAATAGTTTAATGGAAAAAGGATCACAAATTATCATATCTTCAGATAGATCACCCATGAAACTTGATAGAGTTCAAGATAGAATCAAATCCAGATTGGCAGGTGGACTTGTTGTTGATATTGAAGTCCCAGATTTGGAGCTAAAGATAAAAATTATAAAGAAAAAAATTGAGGAAATACAAAATCAATTTAAAGAAAACATTTCTTTAAGCGATGAAGTAATTAATTATATAGCAGTTGAAAGTAAAACTAATATTAGAGAACTTATAGGAGTTTTAAACAGAGTAATTGCTTTTAGCAGAGTTCATAATAAGAATTTAAATATTAGTGACTGTAAAAATATTCTAAAGGATGTCTTTAGCCAAATAAAAATTATAACTGTAGATAAAATACAAAATGTGGTCTCAAATTATTTTAATATCGCATTAAGCGAAATGCTTTCACAAAGAAGATCCAGACCTTTGGCAAGACCAAGGCAAATTGCAATGTACCTGGCAAAAAAAATGACAACAAGGTCATTGCCAGAAATTGGTAGAAGGTTCGCAAATCGAGATCACACAACTGTAATTCATGCAGTCAAGACTATTACTCGATTATCAGAACAGGATGACGAAATGAAAAAAAATATTAGTCAAATAAAAAGCCTATTATTAGAGAAATAATAAATGCAATTTAAAGTTAAAAGAGATACTTTATTAAAATCTTTAAATTTTGTTCAAGGTGTTGTTGAAAAAAAAAATACTTTACCGATTCTTTCCAATGTTTTAATTCAAACTAAAAATAAAAAACTCGCTATTATCGCTACTGATTTGGATATAATTTTTTATGATGAAATTAATGATGTTAAAATTATCAATGAAGGAAGTACTACAACATCTGCAGCAATTTTATACGATATTTTAAGAAAAATTTCATCAAATTCTGAATTAAAATTTGATTTAAAATCTCAAAATAAACTAAGTCTTAAAAGTGATAACTCTGATTTTAATCTTTTATGTTTACCTACTGATAATTTTCCAACTTTTGATGATAATTTTGAGAGTGAGGAAATCTTACTTAATAACTCAAAATTTTTGAAACTTCTCACTAAAACTCGTATTTCAATTTCAAATGATGATACTCGGCATTATTTAAATGGTGTTTTTTTACACCTGACAGAGGCAAATGGTAGAAACTTTTTAACTGGAGTCGCTACTGATAGTCATAGACTATCTTCTAGCAGTCTTGAAATTGAAAGATTAGAAAATTTTAACTCATTAATTCTACCTAGAAAAACTGTATATCAGTTGTGCTCACTACTTTCAGAAACAAAAAGCGAGCTATCAATGCAAGTAAGTGATAATAAGATTAAATTTAAGTTAGGAACTATGAAGCTGGTTTCAAAAGTAATTGATGGTAAGTTTCCTGATTATAATAAAGTTGTTCCAACTAAAAATGAAAAATCTCTTGTTGTTTCAGCAAAAGATTTTATTAACTCAATTGAAAGAGTTACGAGTGTATCACTCGATAGAAAAGAGGGAGTAAAACTCTTGATTAGTAAAGACAATATTCAATTATCTGTAAATAGCGCAAACTCTGGCGAGGGAAATGAAAAAATTAACGCAAATTTTAACTCGGAAAATCTTAACATTAGTTTTAATTCTAAATATTTAATAGATATCGCATCTGAAGTTGAAGATTCGAATTTAAGGATGAATCTAAAAGATTCTGTCTCCCCAGTTCTTATTGAGGATGCATCAGATAAAAATAGTTACTACGTTATTATGCCAATGAAAATTTAAAAAATTGAAAAGACTAATAATTTTTTTTATTTTTGACTTAAAACTGTTGCTAGTTAATACTTTTAGCTCGTCAGATAATTGGTTCATTTTATATTGCACAAAAAAAATGATATATTCACTTGTCCTAAAAAAATAAAATGTCAAAAAAATCTGAACCAATTAACAAACAAGCATATGGAGCTGACTCTATAAAAGTACTTAAGGGTCTTGAAGCAGTTAGAAAAAGACCTGGAATGTATATTGGTGATACCGATGATGGTTCTGGCTTACATCATATGGTTTTTGAAGTTATCGATAATTCAATCGATGAGGCATTAGCAGGACATTGTAAACATATAATTGTTAAGATTAATTCTGATAATAGTATTTGTGTAGAGGATGACGGAAGAGGAATCCCAGTAGATATTCATAAAGACGAAAAAATCTCTGCCGCGGAAGTAATTATGACGCAATTACACGCGGGCGGTAAATTTGATCATGATTCTTATAAAGTTTCAGGAGGTTTGCATGGAGTAGGTGTCTCGGTTGTTAACGCTCTATCAGAAAAGCTTGAATTAAGTATTTTTAGAGAAGGAAAAGAATACGAAATAAATTTTGAGAATGGAAAATCCATTAAGCCTTTAAAAAAAATTGGGCAAACAAAAAAAAGGGGAACTAAAATAACTTTTTTACCTTCTAAAAAAGTTTTTTCATCAATTAAATTTAGCCCTTCAATTCTCGAGAAAAGAATAAGAGAACTTGCTTTCTTAAATAAAGGGATTTCAATTAAATTATTAGACAATTCTTCAAAGAAAAATAAAGAATTTAATCATAAATATGAAGGGGGAATTATTGAATTTGTTAAGCATATTAATAACAAAAAACCTTTGTTGATTAATAAAAACGAGAAAGAGGTGTTCAAAAAACCTATCTATATCACAGCAACAAAAAATAATGTCATTGTAGAATGTTCTTTTGAGTGGAATGCTGGCTATTCTGAGGAAGTTTTGCCTTTTACTAATAACATACATCAAAAAGATGGAGGAACTCATCTACTCGGATTTAGAAGTGCTTTGACTAGAGTTATAAATAAATATGCAAGTGATAGAAATAGTAAAAAAAATAAATTAGTATTATCTGGAGAAGATATTAAGGAAGGTCTAACTTCAGTATTGTCAATAAAGATGCCTGATCCTAAATTTTCATCTCAAACAAAAGATAAACTCGTTTCATCTGAAATCAGAAATATCGTAGAGCATATTATAAGTGAAAAAGTCTCAACGTGGTTTGATCAAAACCCTTCTATAGCAAAAGTAGTAATTGAAAAAATCTCCCAAGCGGCTATGGCAAGGGATGTAGCACGTAAGGCAAGAGATAGTGTTAGAAGAAAAGGTACATTTGAACTTTCAGGGCTACCAGGAAAGTTAGCAGATTGTCAAATTCAAAAAAGAGAGGGTACCGAATTATTTATTGTTGAGGGAGACTCCGCAGGGGGATCAGCTAAACAAGGAAGAGTTAGAGAATTTCAAGCAGTTTTACCTTTGCGAGGAAAAATTTTGAATACTTTTGTCAACGGAAAAAAAAATGGAGAAGATCAAAATACAAAAGCGTTATCAAAAATGATGTCCTCGAGTGAAATAGTAACACTTATTAATGCTTTAGGAACTGGATCTAAGGATTTCAACATTGATAATCTTAGGTACGATAAGATTGTGATAATGACTGACGCCGATGTTGACGGTTCTCATATAAGAACTTTATTGCTAACATTTTTTAATAATTATCCTTTCAATCAATTGATAGAAAATGGTCATATATATTTAGCTCAACCGCCATTGTTTAAAGTTACTAAATCAAACAAAAGCGTTTACATAAAAGATGAAAAAGCATTAGAGGATTATATTTTAGATTTATCTAAAATTGACAAAAAAATTAAAAAGGGGTCTTCTGATTACAAAAAATTTATTCAAGATCAAAAAGAGAAGCTCTCTATTCAAAGATTTAAAGGTTTGGGAGAGATGAACCCAGAAGAACTATGGGAGACTACTTTAGACCCAGACAATAGGACGATGCTTAAAGTTCAATACACAAAAGGCACAAAAGATAAATCAAAAGAAGATCAAAAAATGATTGAAATTTTAATGGGAGATGAAGTTGCGCCACGAAAAGATTTTATTACTAACAATGCTTTAAATGTTGTTAACTTAGATATTTAATTGATTATGAATTTATCAACTCTTTTTAGAACAAAAGAGAACTTAAATTTAGATAAAAATACATTAACAATTTTAAGGTACATAGCTATAATTGGCCAAATTTTAGCTATTAGTATAGTTTTTTATTTCTTAAATTTACCTTTTCCAATTATAGAAAGCTATTTGATCATTTCACTAGGTTTGGCCACAAATCTATATCTTCAGTTTGGGATTAAAATCAATCAACTGAAAGACTTTTATGCTGCCCCTTTCCTTTTGATCGACTTGTTACAATTAAGTGCTCTTCTTTATTTGACAGGAGGAATTTTTAATCCTTTTTCCTTTCTACTAGTAATCCCAGCCATAGTATCCTCTACATTTCTAAGCATGGGTACAACAATTATTTTAGGTTTAATTACATCATTACTTTTATTAACCATATCATTTTTCCATTTACCTTTACCAGGGGAAGATATGAATTTGTTACATTTCCCAAATTTTTATAAAATCGGAATTATAATCTCTATTTTAATTGGTTTAATATTTTTAAGTTATTTCGGTATTCGTTTCTCTGGTGAAAAAAAGAAAACCGAGGAAGCTTTTAAAAAACTTCAAGAGGTGATTTATAAAGAATACGAATTAGAGTCTTTAGGGGGACAAGCAGCTGCAGCGGCACATTCTCTAGGAACACCTTTAGCTACAATAAGTGTAGTTGCAAAAGAGTTGAAAAAAGAAATTGGAGATAATAATGACTTATCGAAAGATATTGATCTTTTAATTAGTCAATCTAAAAGATGTAGTGAAATTCTAAAAAGAATTTCAAAAAAACAGATAGAGGAAGACAAATTTTTTAGCTCAACAAAATTAGAAGATTTACTTGAAGAAATCATAAATTCTTTCAGAGAAACATCTTCTAAAGAAATTACTTTAGTGTCCGATAGTGATAAAAATAAAATTGATATTCAAAGGTCAGCAGAAATGATCTATGGTTTAAGAAATTTTATAGGTAATGCGATTAAATTTTCAAAAAGTAAAGTTAATATTTTCTTGATGAGTAACGATAAAGAAATTAAAATCACAGTAAATGATGATGGCCCTGGATTTCCAAAAGACATTATTGATAAATTGGGTGAGCCGTATATTAAATCTAGATTATTAGAGTTAAATTCAAACTCAGGTTTAGGCCTTGGAACTTTCTTAGGTAAAACTTTATTAGAGAGACAAAATGCCAAACTTTCTTTTAAAGATGATAAAAATTTAGGTGGTGCCTCAGTAGTTATTAGTTGGTCACCAAAAAATATTTTACTTAACGTCTAAATTCAAAAGAATACGCAATAAGTTTATAAGCTAATTTAGCCACCAAAAAGTTGTATGATTCAAATTCTTTTATTGGCGCAAGCTCATTTATATCTGCACCAACAATATTTGATATTTGACAGACTTTCCTCATTATTAGCAAAACCTCATCCCAAAACAATCCACCTGGCTCTGGAGTACCTGTTGCCGGCATAAGGCTTGCATCAAAACTATCTACATCGAACGTTATGTAAACTTGCTTGTTTTTAAATAAATTATTAACTTTTTCTAGATCCCAATTTTTTTTATCTTTAGCCCAAAAAATTTCTATTCTATCTTTATTATTATTATAAAAATCCATTTCAGATTTTGAAAGATTTCTGATACCAAAAGATACAACTTTTAAATTTTTAAAATCAAGGCATCTTTTAATTGCCGAAGCATGTGAAAACTTTTCTCCTTGATAGCTTTCCCTTAGATCAGCATGAGCGTCAAAATGTAGGAGGATTAATTCCTTATGCCTTTTGACAAATGGTTTAATAGATCCTGCAGTAATAGAGTGTTCACCTCCTAAGACTAATGGAAATTTTTTCTCTGATAGAATCCTTTCGTTAATTTCAGATAATTGATCTAAAGCATCTTTTAAATTACTTTTTATTCTAAAAGGTTTTAAAGTTCTAATACCAATCTCTTTGTATGGCTCTTTATTCAACTCTTCATCAAATAACTCAACTTGATGAGAAGCTTTAATTATTTCTTTTGGTCCATTTTTAGTACCAATGCCGTAACTTACTGTTTTTTCTAAACCGAACGGTACTACAACTACTTTAGTCTTAGATTTATGATTCGCATCGAACCCCAAAAAACCTTTTTTCTGGTCTAAGTAATTCATTTAAGATTTAAAAACTTGTGAAAAATTTCTTTTTGGTCTTTTTTTCCAATTTGCTCTATGATAGGCATCGCTTGCAATTAATGGTAAGACGCTTGTAGCCTCAGCAAACACCATTTGCTCTTTCGTAATATCAACTTTACCCCATGAGCTAGCTTCTTTTAATGTAGAGCTACTACAAGCACCATCTCTAGTATCAGCAACAGTAATTTGTACGGCATATTTATGCATATCAACTTTTTTGCCTAATAATTCCGCACAAACCACTGTATCTTGAATAAAGTTTTTAGGCACTCCTCCTCCAACCATCAGCAGTCCTGATTGCTTCGATCGAAGTTTAATTTCAGTCAATTCTCTAAATTCTCTTATAGAGTCAATCGTAATATGTTTATCAGGATTTTTTTCTTGATGCATTACAAGACCAAAACCTGCAGAGCTGTCAGTGAAAGCTGGACAAAATATTGGAACATTGTTATCGTATGCAGTCTCTATTAAAGAACCTTTTTTTTTGGAATTAGATTTAAGATATTTTCCTAACTCTAATATGAATTCTCTAGAGGTATAAGCCTTAGGTTTTAATGTATTAGCAATATCACAAATAGTTTGGTCACATGCCTGTAGCTCTTCCTCATCTATATAGGTATCATAGATTCTATCTATATAGTTATTTCTTAATTCAGTATCGTCTTGAAATTGAGATCCTTGATAATGCCTAAAGCCTAGAGCTTCAAAAAAATCCATATCAATAATAGAGGCACCAGTAGCAACTATAGCATCCACCATATTATGTTTTACTAAATCTGTGTACAGATTCATGCACCCGCCTGCCGAAGTTGAACCTGCCAAAGTTAAAAAAATAGAGCAATCCTTATCAGCAAGCATTTCATTATAAATATTTGCTGCTCTAGCTGTATCTCTTGATGTGAAGGACATTTTACTCATTCCATCAATAATCCTACGTGCATCGAAAGATTTTATGTCGATATGTTCAACTGGTGAGTTAAGTAAAGATTTTTTGTTATGTCCAATACTTGGACTATTTTTTTTATTCATTAAGCTACTAAAGAACCAACTTTATCGTTTGTATCATCGTACATAGATATAATTGGTTTGTCACTTAATTCGTGAATTTCATTTGAATAAAAGCCATTGAAGTTAGTCCTGAAAGTAAGACTGTATGCACCTAGTTGACCTAACTCTATGTAATCTCCCTCTTTAATATTGTTAGGCAACAAAAAAGGACCTTTCATATAATCTAAACCATCGCAGGTTGGGCCAAAAAAACTAAAAGCAGTAGATTTTTTTGACTGAACCCTACCATCTGTGATCATTTTAGATGGCAAAACAAAATTTGGTCCACCTGCGTCGAATAACGAACCGTAAGTTCCATCATTTATGTAAAGGTTATTTTTTTTTCTTAAAATAACTTTAACAACCGTCGAACCACTTTCTGCTACAAGAGCTCTACCTGGCTCACATATGACTTCAGGTAATTTACTTAATTTTAAATTATTAAGTTCATTTTTAATTTCATTCATGTAATTAATTAATGGTTCAGGATTGAGGTCTGGATATATAGAGGGAAATCCGCCGCCGACATTTATTGTATTTGGGATTATTTTTGTTTTTTTTATTATGTTTCCAATTTCACGAATTCCTTTGGAGTAAGAAATTTTATGCATACATTGTGAGCCAACGTGAAAACTAATTCCAAGTCTTTTTGAATGTTCTTTACATAATCTCACTAAACCCAGAGCTTCAGAAGGTAGTGCACCAAATTTTCTTGACAAATCAATTTCAGCATGTTCATTTGAAATTGCAATTCTAACAAACAACTCAAGATCTTTTGCTTGATGAGTTGCTTCTAAAATTTTTCTTAATTCATCTTTGCTATCTAAAGAAAAACTTTTCACACCATAATCAAAGTAAGCTGAAAATATACTTTCTTTACTTTTAATTGTATGCATAAAATGTAGCTTGGCATCAGACTTTATCTTCTTAATAAGCTTAATTTCATTAAGAGAGGCAACATCAAATTCATTTATACCATTAGCAATGATTTGTTTGATAATTTTTTCGTTTGGATTTGTTTTTACGGCGTAAAGTATTTTACCTGGAAAATTTTCTTTAAAAAATTTCACGGACTTTTTAATCTCGTTAAGCCGTATGCAATATACGGGGTGATCTGGCTGTAGTGAGTTAACTAATTCGTTAACTGTTTTAAATTTTCCCATTTCATGTGTTCCTCACGTTTAA
>MDTD01010158.1_pt1 | contig 10581 bp, 4 predicted proteins | sample 811221 | NCBI WGS metagenome assembly MDTD01 (sample SAMN05326646, study PRJNA326480) | marine metagenome | isolation source: seawater | place: Pacific Ocean: South West | collected 2011
TCCTTTGAAAGAATGATCCGGTAGTCGTCATCCAAGCTGATCAAGTGTCTGTCAAAAGCGGCGTCGTAGGTCGCGGAGAGGCAGAGCCCGTTTCTGGGGTCGAGCCTGATCTTTTTCCCCTGAGGATCGGCCCATCCGATGATGTGGCTGGCGCGGTTGACTGTGGGAATGTCGAGGCCAGTGATACAGCAGGTTGAATTGTAATTTTTAAAGACAATGTCGCTAAATGTTCTTTGATCTAAACGCGTCTTTACGGATCGCACCACATCTCTGCCTTCCTTTGGCTCGAGGCCATCGAGTAGCCATTTCGGGTAGTTCAGTTTTCGTTCGAGCTTTGGGGCGAGTTCTGACTCATCGCCTGTATGCGATTCGAATGTTTCGAGTTGTTCCTGTTGATACTGTGATTCGACTAAAAATTCTTGCAGGCTCATCAGTGCCGCCGAGCAGTAGCCTTTTTGTAGATAACTTGAAGATATCGGGATGTGCCAAGGTGTTTGGTCGCCAAGCTTAGCTTCGGTCAGCACGAATTCGTAGAGCGCTTGCAAGCGTTCGACTGATTTAACATTCCAGATATCGACACAATCCGAAAAGCTGTAGGCTTCGCGTTGCAACATCTGTTTGAGTAGATCAATCGCACGGAGGTATGAGGAAGCCTTCCGACTTGTTTTCAGATTGCTCCCGTAAAGGTAGGCTCTGTAAGCTTCGCGGTGCATTTTTAAAGTATTGCTTTGATCGATTCAGCGATTGCCTTCCCTAAGATCCTCGGAACTCCGTTGCCAATCATTTTGAATTTTATTGATAACGTTTTGTCTGCTGGCAGCACGTATTCATCTGGCATGGTCTGAATTCGCAAAGCTTCTCTGACGGTGAGTCTACGAGGCTCCCACGGATGTAAGTGAACTTCATTGTTGCCATAGCATGCGGTTGGGCTAAAACGATGTCGATGAAGTCGTTTGAATGATTTCTTTGAAACATCACCTTCTTCAATTGTCTGAAATTTACTTGAGTAAGGTGTAAATCCTTCGGTCCCATTTGCTAATTCGGATGGTTGAGGTGTGCTAGCTAATAAAGGATATACTGTTAATTCTTTCGGGATGCCTTTAGGTTTTTCAGGCATTAGTCCGAAGCTTGAAGGTTGTGGCCAGGGGTAATCTTTGGCTCCTTTGTATTTCGGTTCTGGGTAAGGGAACCAACCATCAGCCCTATTGTTCGAAATCCTTTTGCAGATAGATTTATGGAACTGCTGTTTGGTTAAACCTATAAGGAATACTCTTTCTCTGTCCTGTGGAACTCCATACTCTAGGGCATTTAATATTTTCAAATCCGTTATATATCCTGCTTCTTTTAATTGTTTCCGGATTTTATCAAGAAAAGTCTTATGTTTTGAAGTACGTAAAAGCCCCGGGACATTTTCCATTAGGAAGAATGTGGGTTTGAGGGCAATGACCATGTTGATGTAGCTCTGTGTCAGTTTGCCATGGTCACCTGTATGGCCTCTATTTTTGCCTCCAACACTAAAGTCAGGACAAGGTGGTCCGCCAATAACGCCGAAACATTTTGGTGGTTTTTCTTTAAATGCCTCGTGGAGTATATCAGTTGGTTTTAGCAATGAAATGCTTTTTCGTGATGTAATGGAGACTAATGGAGCGTCTGGATTTTTTTTCCAACGCAGAGCCGTCATCCCGTGACTATACATGTCAGCTATGTCATCGTTGAATTCATTTGTCCAAACAGATTCAAATCCGGCCTGTTCGAACCCGAGGTCAAGGAAACCGCCTCCTGTAAAGAAAGAGATGATTGGTATTGGAGCTCTTTTAGTCATGTTTGACCAAAGAATTGAGAGACCAGTCCTCTGTCGAGATAGCTATTAAAGTTCTCGCAACTTGTTTCAGGTAAGAGGGCGCAACAGTGACACGCTGCCATGTTTAGCCCATTAACACCTTGGCCGCCTTTATCTCCGCTTTCTGTGCAGACAGGATCAGAAGAGCACCATACCGCATCTTCTAAGGCTCTTTGAAATATTCTCTCTAGGTTTTCGGGTTCTCCCATGCGAACGAGGCCTCCTAGGCTGCCCTCTGAATCACCTGAAGCGGTGTAAATTAATATCCCAGCCATTAAGGAATTAGTTTTGTCGGACACGTAAAGCCTCTCCCTTAAAGAGGCAGATCCGTAGCCGCATTCAAATACTAGACGACGTATCAATAGGTGAGACAAGGTGTGCAGCAATACAAAGCGGGGGCTTATTTGAAGAGAGGGTCGAGACATTCGCCGTGCTGTCGCGTTTTCTCTATCTTGCATGGATACTAAATGTGATTGGACTTTAGGATCTTTTTCCCATTTGCAAAGTTGATCTTCTTTAAATCGAACAAACACTCCTTCGCCGAAAGTTTTGGTGGCAGGTAGCCAGTAATCTTCCTTCTTGGGGCGGTTCTTCCACATGTGTGATTCCGGAAGAGGAGCATCGTTGAGATGATTATATATTAGGCGCGTGAATCCTGCCATTACTCGAGTTTCACGCAGTTTGTCTATTAATGAAATGGATTCAATATTAGCCTTGAGGTGCTTAGACAGTTTTGAAGTGTCAGCTATTCTAATTTTTAAGAAATTATTGCTTAGACCGCTATTGTGTGGCTCTTGAAGTCTTAGATATTCGGGGTATCGGATGGCTTCTTCATCGTTTAATCCTGCTGGTAGATCTTCGTCCTTTACGTGACCTTTATTCTGAAGCGCTAATAATAATTGCTTTTCTGTCGGGTTATCGAGTTCGTCCTTAAAGTCCTTTAATAGGTCTTTTACGATAGATTCTTCGCTAACATTTACGGTTCTACGTAGTGATATAAAGAGCCGATACTTTGCAGTATCTAGCTTTTTTTTGAGGCCTAGTAGGCCTTCGTCCACGTTTCCTGGAGGTATCCATAGTGCGCTGTTAACCTTGGCATAATGTCCATTTGTAGCATTAATAAGTATGCCCCTTAGGGGGCGGTTGCATGGCTGGCCTTTTGCTTCTCCTAGCCAAACTCTGCCACCCTCACAGTAATATTTGGGTGCTGAATTGGCGGTTGCTTCGCTTTCCTCCTGCTTCTTTAGCAGCGAATTAGTTAAAGCGCTCCAGCCGTTCTTTTTCTCTGAATCTGATGATTCAGAATCAGGGAGGCTTCCGCTCATGATGCCGGCTAGCGACCTGCGTTTATTGCATCCATCGCAGCTTATCCTTATGTCATTGAGTGAGCCAGATCCGCCTGCTCTGTAACTGAGGTTTCCATCGCATGTTGGAAATTCTTCACTATGCACCCATTCTCTCCATGGGAAATCTTGTAAATGCCCATGGTCGCAAGCTGCGGCAAAGCTGACTTGCCTAAGGTTTTCTCGTTCAAATCCAGTGCAATTTTTATTGCCGCAGTTGGCATTCTTTTGATGACTCAGATTGCGTTGGTCCATTTGATGGCAACGTGGACAGTGATACCATGTTGGAAATCGAAATAAGGGTATTTCAAGGTTCGTGTAATCCGGCAAGTCAGTTTCAGGGCCCGGCGGTTGGCGAAAATGGCTGACTTGGAACCTTTCCATTAAGCGAGGTTCGTCATCAATTCGAAGGATTCGAATTTGTTCAGAGGCTGCACGTTTGGAATGATTACTCGGATCGACATACCAGTAATCTAGTCCTGCGGTGATTACGGCCTTTGATCCTTTCAGTATATGTATAGCCCCTACACCAAATGGTGCGATTAGTTGACTGCGGCGAAGTGTTGTTTGACTAGGCATGGTAATTAGTCGAATAGGCCTTTTGTAGTTGTAGGCTCATCGGTAGAGGTGTTCGTATCTGCAACGCAAATCTCTGCTCTACATTCGGCATCAACTCCTCGCATGCTTGTCGGGGTTTGCCATGATTTGTTTTCTCTTTTGGCATTGCATGCCTGTCCGTAGAATCTAAGCAGCGGAATGTCGCCAGAGTCTGAATCCTTTTTCTTATCTTCCCATCTGACCACGGAGTTATCAGATGTCCAGGTCAACCATTGGTCAGTTCGCCTATTCATTATGGACTTGAAGATGTTCTGGGCGTGCATACCTGCCTCTGGATCATCGGAGTAGAGTAGTTCTATCCTCTGTTTGAATGCTATAAAGAAACGTTGTATTTCTATGCGCATTGGATTGCTGGCGTCTGTAAATGAGCGAGGATCCTCTTGGGCGGTTGCAGCGACAAGATTACGAATCCATGCCAAAAAGGCTCCATGGACAGCGCGCTCTAGAACTCGTTCAGTGAATGGTGTTACACTTGAGGGTTCTACTGCAGCGTAAAGACACTCATGGTAATCTTTAAAATGCTCGTAGTGAGATAGGTCTCTTGATTTAGCCGCGTCATAAAGCATGACAACTAGGCCCGGAGATTTACGGCCTACGCGGCCGGTGGCTTGGATATATTGTGCTGTGTTTTTTGGTTGGCCGGAAACTGCCATGACACCGAGCCTCGGGACGTCGACTCCGACTTCGATGATATTTGATGCTAGGCATGCATCAATGCATCCTTGTATCTTCGTCGACTTCTCCAGTGATTCGAGCGCGAGAGGGATTTCGCTGTTAGATAAGCGGCCAGTTAGCTCTAAAACGCGATTAAGATAGCGTCGTTGATCATTCGAGCTAGGAGTCCACCTAGATTTCAAATCAGATAGACGCTCAGGAATATCTGCCCCAAATAATGTCAAATTAGCTCCAAGTTCTCGTAGTGAGTTGTAAAATACGAGTAACGTATGCCAAGGGTCTCTTTTCTTATCATCCGCGATTAACGATGACGCTGCTAATAATGTTGAAAATACACGAACACTTACCGTTAGAGTGGAGCTGTAATTTCTGGCCAAAACTCCGAGGTAAAGTCGACCAGGCTTTATCTGTCCGTCATCATCACGATCATATGTTGCAAAAAAGGAATCACTAGCATCCAAACCAGGTGGTGGGAAAATCGCAGTTCGTGGCCGTGCGTAGAGGTCTTTGATTTGTATAGTAGAGGCGCGTGTCGTAGCAGTAGATGCAACTAGCTTAGCCTTGATTGAGTTCCCATAGCGATAGTCAGTGCATAGTTCTTCAATTACACCTTCATAGAGCCCGACGATTGAACCTAGAGGTCCAGTAATTAAGTGCAGCTCGTCTTGGATTATTAGTTCTGGAGGAGTGTGCTCTCTGTTTCCATCCGAGTTAATGCCAAAGAGTGATCTAGCTTCCGGTTTCCATGCTAGCATCGCGAATTTATCGACCGTTCCGATGACTAGTGATGGGGGAGTGTCATAAATGTCTTCATCGACGACTTTGATTGGAAGCTCGTCGTGGAAATCGCAAAGAGAGTCAGGGCAGAAAATGCGAATGTATCTAGAAGCACCGGTGCCGGATGGCTCTGTTCCTTGGCACTCATAATCCCAACCATTCTTTATCGGTCCCATCTGGGCTCCACACCAGGGACAGCGTAGCATGACGTGCTGGTATGCCTCATGCCCGTGTTTTTTGACTCGATTGTAGGCATCGATTGATTGGCTCCTGCTATTTGGCGTTGTTCCACTGCCCACCCATATGCCTATAGAGTATGGAGAGTTTCCTAAACGACTGCTTTCTCTCTCGCGTATGCTTTCAAGCGCACAAATTAATCCTGATGCACGTTGGAATTGTTGAGAGGTTAAAAGTCTCAATGTATACCTCATTAATACTGCGGTGCCACTGTCTAAATCGTCACGTAGACGTCTAGCTAGTAGAACGAATGCACTGGCACCAAGGTAGGCTTCTGTCTTTCCACCGCCAGTCGGGAACCAAATTAAATCTGCGATTTCTCGATCTGAATGTTTCCCATCCCACAGACCTGGCAGACTCATTAGCAGGAATGCAATCTGAAAAGGGCGCCAAGCAGGAGGGCGCTCAGTTTTATGTTCGAGCGAGGGTGCTTGATATTCGATTTCGAACTTATCCCATTTTTTAAGGGCCTTATTATACGTTCGAGTGCGTTGACCAAACCTACCAGCAATTTGCTGCAGCATTATTGCTTCATTTGCTAGCTTGAATGCGAATGCAGCATCTTCATCCCGTTTTAACAACTCCAAGCCTTCGTGCATTCTACTGTAACATTTACGAGCTTCAGATAGATGTCGTGTTGCCCCCTCCTGTAAGTGATTTGGAAGTGTATCAATCTCACTATTGCGAATATCTATCCATGACGAGTAGGCTTCGAGTAGATCTTGCAAAGGAGTGCTCCATCCGCTCTCTGCTCTAGCGAGAGGCAACATTTGGATGTTAATGTTTTCTCCCTCTTTCTCGTGTCCTTTTGGGTATTTTAGGTCTGGCGTGACTGGTGGTGTTTCGTAGCAGGGCATTGGTTCTGCTATGATCTTCTTCGCGTATGCTTTGTTTTCGTCGGCTTCCCAATCTCCGGCGCAACCATGGCCTGTGGCATAGACACGTGAGTTCTTGTAAAGTAGAGCTAATGATTCTTCTTCTTCATCGGTGCTTTTAGGCGCCTGCGGTAGCGGAAGTAGTGTAGGTGTTTTTGTATCTAGGGGTTCAATGTGGAATCGTGACTGAAATAAGGTTAGGCTTTCAGCTGTGAGACCTGGCTTGAGGTAAGACTCATTAATCAGAGTTACCGTGATCATACGGGCGGACTCAGGTAATATATTATTCTGTCTTACGTATTCGGGTATATTACGAACTCTAACATCAAAAGAGATTTCCAAATTCTGGAGCCCCTGGGTCTTTTCCGGTTCATATTTTACTGGGACTTTTTTAGGGCTCTCAAACGCGGAGGATAGGTCTAGTTCTACTGATCCATGTATAGGAATTCTAGGGTAGATTGATTTTGGTGATTTTCTTCCACTCTTATTCTCGACGAAAACGTTTATGGTTTTATAGCGTGCGCCTTCTAATGCTATTTTGAGTGCTCCAGAGGCTAGATCTGCTACAAAAGTTACGCCCATGCTTCTTGGTTTTCTTAGGCGCGCAAAGCTTAGAGGATCTTCTTCTTCATCTGCTTCAACTTCAACGTCGGAAGATGCTTCTGGGATACTGTCGAATTTAGAAGCTCTTCTTAGTGCTTTTTTTTCTTCCTCGGTTACATCTGTTTCAGTATCTGGGTTGTCTTTTGTGATTCCTCTTGAGGCTTCTTCAGCTTCAGCCTGTTCATCGTTAGAGCCGTTGATACCAGCCTCTGGCTCTTCAGGGTAAAGTAAACCAATGCCGTATCGTCTAGATGGTGATTCTTCTTTAAGGATTTCTTCACCTGTTACACTATCGGTATGCCTTTTCCGATAATCCTCCCACGTTTCAAATGTCATGCCGTCTATCGGGGTAAGTGTGGCACAGTCCTTATACAGATCATTCTTCCATTCGGCGTATTTCCCTCCGGGGCCAAAGATTTCTCCCGCGAGTGATGCGACCATCCATTCGCGGTTTTTTAAATGTTCATTAAGGTCATTTTTATCACTCATAGTAGTGCCTCTCGAAATGCGGGTTTGGTCTTTTCATTTGCTAAAATTACTAGTCGATGAAGCGCTCTTGACATGCCGGTGTAGAGCAAGTCCCACTTCGTTTGATCTGAAAAGTTCTCTATGTCAGTGAGAATTATTACTGGCGCTTCCATTCCTTTGAACGAATGAATCGTAGAGATTGATGCCTTATCTGTTCCTATCTCATAAGGGCTCATTCGTCCTTTCCATTTTGGGTGATTTCTAAGGCTATTTGCTAAAGAGTGCTGGTCTGATGGTGATAGTAATACGATATCCTTAGCCTTAAACCCTTCGGCAAGCGACTTCTCTATTTCGAATAAACAGAGTTCTTTCTGCTGCTCACGATCTTCGTAGAATAGTAGGGTAGGGTCATGTCTAGTGTCTTCACGTAATACATTTGAATAAGCCGGATTCAACTGAGCAAGGAGTGTGACGGTTCGTGAGATTTCTTGTGTATTTCTACAGTTTACATCCAGCTGGAAACTTGTGCAGCGTTCCTTGGCATAATCTTTAATGAAACTTTTTCTAGGTATTTCACCTTTTGCATATAAGTCTTGTTTTTCGAAATCCCCAAAAATGAGCCACCTCCCATTTTCGAGCCCTCCTTTCAGTATTAAATTGAATATGTCTAGATAGCGCTCTGTAAAAAGATCCTGAGCCTCATCTAAAATTAGAAGGTCGAGGAATTCACTCTCAACCCCCGGGCTGGTTAGTATTTCAATAACACGATCAGGTAATTGCTGTTTCCAGAAATTAGGCTCACTTCGTGATTTTTTAGAATAGGGGATATCTGCAATTTCAAGTAGCCATTGATGAAAGGTGCCGGTTCGCATTTGTTTGGTGAAGGTCTTTGTTTCCTGGCTAAGCTTTTCTCCCAGCAAATTATTGTAACAAAAAAGTGCAATGGATGAATCTGGATTCTCCGCTTTTTCTCGCCTAGTAGCTTCGACCGCGAGAGTTGTTTTTCCTGTTCCGGCGAGGCCTTGAATTATGATGCGTTTATTGCCGCTAAGCAGATCTAGAAAGTGGAATTGTTGTTTGGTGCATCTGAAGAGACTTTCATCTAATTTCTCTCGTTTTGCATCTGCATTCGCTATGACTTCGAACTTCGGCCGCAGCACATGTGCGAGTTTGTGTATTTCCTCTGTGTTGCAGTTGCATTTCCCTGGGGCCCAACTGAGCCCTTTTTGTCTGTAGAGATTACATGCGTTATTGATGATGGCATTTAGATTCTCAGAGATGCTTCTGGCGTGTAGAGACTGACGATCCAATACTTGCCAAGTGTGCCATTCAGGAGATTTTAGAGAAAAGGGTGCATCTGTGAACGCGACGGCGGATATCATCGGGATGCCCGCGCTAATGGCGTGTTCTTTTAAATATTTCCGTATTGAATGCATCGCTTGAGATGCTTGCTTGAAGGGGCCCCTTTGGTCTGGTTTATTCGAACTGCCTAGCCACCATCCGTAACCATCATAGCGAACTGATTTGTGCGATTTGACTTCAAGCACAATGATTCCTACATCTGGTATCAAAATTACAAAGTCTGCCTCTCCCTGAGTATTTTTAGTATGCTGAGCTAAATCGAGGCTATGTAGGACTATCCAACCATTGGCTTGAGGATCATCACGCAACATCTCGAATATCTTGCGTTCACCATGCACGGTGTTAGCAGGTGTGAACTGGGGAAGCATTGTGGCGCCAATATTCATGACTATTATTTTTCCCTGTCGAATATGATGCCAATTTGGCTTTCTGGGATCTCCTCGCTTGCGCCTACTCGTTCTACAAGAAAAACGGTTTTAGAAGGACCTTCGTCTTCCGCTCGTATTTCTAGGAAACCATCTGTGATTGCATCTCGAAGGTTCAGTCCTAGTAGGCGATTTAAAACTAGTTTTTGGAGTTGAACGCCTGCGCTTTGATGGGCACCACGCACTTGCCTTGCTGCCTCCGATATTTCGCGGTGTTGTCTCTCCATTCCTAGATATTTCAATATTCCGAGAAGTGTTTCATCCAATTCTTTGGGGGCGATAGTCTGAGAGTTACACCAGTTCCTAACATTCTGCTCCGTTGCGATTCTACAACCATGGTTTCTCAGTTTAGTCGCGACTACAGATGCCTCTAGAGAGCCCACTTTCTTGCGTAATGCTCTTTTCCATCCGTCGAGTAATTCTCTGTAATGACGTGCCTTTTTTCCCAACAGCAAGTCGGCGTAGGGTCTGACCTGGTCGCCACCTCCTGTAGTTGTCCTGATTAAGAGCATGTCTGACTCTAACTCGTCAGGATGTATTTTGGCGACTCCGACGCAGGGAGTTTCTGAATCTTTGGATTTTACTTGGGCAACTAAAATAGGGGTATCCTCTTTAAGGTAGATACCTTTATTCCCGCCTAGAGCAACGGGCAGACAGACTTCTGGCTCCATTGAAGAAAAGCTGTCGATTTCGCTCAGCCAGCTAGACGAGTCTTTCGGTTGAATTGATTTTTGAGCTAAAAATACGGCAGGTTCATATTTAGGGTCGAGATCGACGAGCAGCGATGGCTTATCGCCAGTTAGTTTGACCATTTTTTCTGGGTGCAATAGGCTATGCGGTATTTTCCCAGAACATTCGTGATTCTGCATAATTATAGAAACTTCCTTTGCTACAGGTGCGCGAATCAGAAACCCTTGGCTTCGATAGTCCAGTAGTCCCGGAGGTCCAAATAGTATAAGCCCCTGGACTGGTCTGTGATTGCGGAGCTCGGATGGGAGTTTTATATAAACATTTTTCAAATTGTTGCAATCAAGAGCACGTTGAGTTTCTTCCCATAGACTGCGATTCCTTATAGTAACAATAATATCTTGGTCATCGCCAAAGGTAGCTATAATTTTTTTTGCAATGTGTGCATTTGGGTTTTCTTCGATTTCGCGAACAACATTCAGCGCTTTAATTACACTTTCGAGTGACTCCCAAACTGCCTTGTCCACAGATTGTTGTTGATTGGATAGTCTGGTATTCAATGCCTTTAATTGACTTTGAATACCAGTATTCTCGTATAACCAAATCGGGCTACAAGGCGTTCTTGCTAGAGTTGCATGGTATATTGCCAATAGTTGGCTCAATTCAATCCA
>MDTD01111796.1_pt1 | contig 10580 bp, 11 predicted proteins | sample 811221 | NCBI WGS metagenome assembly MDTD01 (sample SAMN05326646, study PRJNA326480) | marine metagenome | isolation source: seawater | place: Pacific Ocean: South West | collected 2011
TCAAAGTTTAACAGCATAAATTTTTAATAGCTCAAAAATTAATATAGTATATATAACTTTTGTCGCATAATTAAATATATAATATTGATATGATTACAGGTAAATATCCATCATTGAGACTAAGAAGAAATCGAAAATTTGATTGGACCAGAAGATTAATTAGAGAAAATGATTTATCTACAAATGATTTGATTTTGCCGATCTTTCTAGCAGATGGAAAAAATAAAAAAATCAAAATTCAAAGTATGCCAGGAGTTTTTAGATATTCTGTAGATTTAATTCCTAAAGTTGTTGACACGGCCCTAAAAAATAAAATTCCAATGATTGCTTTTTTTCCTTATACAGATCCACGAAAAAAAAATAAATTTGGTACCGAAGCACTTAATGAAAATAATTTAGTTTGCCGTGCTTTAAAAATAGTAAAAGAAAAATTCATGGATGAGATTGGTTTAATGACAGATGTTGCATTAGATCCATATACCTCACATGGTCACGATGGCTTGCTTAAAGATAATAAAATTTTAAATGATGAAACTGTCGAAATTTTAATAAAACAATCACTCTTACAAGCAGAAATGGGATGTGATGTTTTAGCACCTTCAGATATGATGGACGGAAGAATTAAAAAAATAAGAAAAGCATTAGACAAACAAAAATTTATAGATGTTCAAATTTTATCTTATGCAGTTAAATATGCTTCAAATTTTTATGGACCATTTCGTGATGCAGTGGGATCAAATAAAATTTTAAAGGGTGATAAAAAAACATACCAAATGGATATTTCAAATTCTAATGAAGCTTTAAGAGAAGTGTCTTTAGATATAAAAGAAGGCGCTGATATTGTAATGGTCAAACCTGGATTGCCATATTTAGATATAATCAGTAAAATAAAAAATAAATTCAATATTCCTGTTTTTGCCTATCAGGTTTCAGGGGAATACTCTTTAATTAAAAACGGAGTAAACAATAATATTATTAATCGAAATGCAATTTATGAAAGTTTAATATCTTTTAAGCGTGCTGGCGCTAATGCTATAGTAACTTATTTTGCGAATGATATAGCACATGAACTTGATTAAATTAGTTTTATAAAATCTGTTCTAGATACTGGATAATTAATATTATTAGGAATTAATACAGATTTATTAAGAAAATCACCTACAATTTTAAGGCCATCTTTAATTTCATCATTATTTATATTACCGTTGTTATTTTTAATTAAAAACGATGGAATAATCTTGCTACCATCATATGTGTAAACATATGATTGATTGTCTTTTAATTTATTGTAATCAACATAATCTCTAAAATTTATATCATAACCTACAAGTTTAATTACTTCTAGTTCCCAAAATACAAAATTTTTTAACCAGTTTTGAGTGTAAAGTAAATCAAACAATTTTATAAGTTGATTGTATATTTTAAAATTTGATTGATTTTCAACTGTAAGAATTTTGACTAAATTTAATGAATATAAAATACAATTAAGTTTTATCTTATTGTCTAAAAAATATGGAGTATGAATTTTATCTATCTCTACTTTAAAATAACCTATCTTGTTTTGATTTTTTGAATTGAACTGTATATTAAACAAATTACCATTTAAAAGAAAATTTTTAATTTTAGATGATGTAGCACCAAATATTAGTCCTGAAACTTTTCCATTATTTTCAGTAAAAAATTCAGCTATAACTGAATTTTCGTTATATTTATTTTTATTTATAAGAAAACCTTTGTCTTCAAATTTCATTATACTTTATCAATCAATTTAAGTAATTTGGTTGCAGCAGCTTGTTGTGCTAATTTTTTTGAGGATCCTTCTGCCTCTACAAATAATGTATTTTTCAATTTAACAGCAACTTTAAAATTAGGCATATGCTTTGGTCCTGTGTCTGATATAAATTTATAAATTGGAAGAATTTTGAATTTTTTTAGAGAATATTCTTGAAGTTTAGTTTTAGCATCAATAATAATAATATTTTTATCATTAATATGTTTGTTCCAATTTTTTAAAATAAATTTTTCAACAAATTCAAATCCTTTATCTAAATATATCGCTCCAATTAATGCTTCGCAAGAGTCAGATACAATTTTTTTTTCAACTATTTGTTTTTTTAATGTTAAATTTCCAATTTTAACAAATTTATCTAACTTTAGTTGCTTCCCAATTTCGTAGCATTTGTTTTTATTTACTAAAGAAGCTAATTTTTTATCTAAAATACCCTCTCTTTCATGAGGAAAAATTTCAAGTAATTTTTTAGAAATACATAGACCTAAAACTCTATCTCCTAAAAATTCAAGTTTTTCATAATTATTAATTTTATCTGCACTTTTGTGCGTCATTGCCTTAACATAAAGCTCTAAATTTATTATTTTAAAACCTAAATTATTTTCAAGTTTATTAATATTCTTTTTCATTATCTTAATTTTTTAAAAAATCTGTCATATCGTAAAATACTTGGCCATTTCCATATTTGAAAAATACTTCCCTTTCTTGTGTTGGATGAAAAGAATAATATTTGTGCTTTACCAACTAAATTATTTTTATGCACATAACCAACTTCTGATAAAAATCTACTATCTTTTGAACAATCTCTATTATCTCCTAAAAAGAAATAATGATCTTCAGGTATTATATATTTATCAGTGTTTTGAAAAGAAATATCATTTCTATAAGATACAATATATGATTTATTGTTAGGTAATTTTTCTTCAAATGTTGAAACTTTAATTTTTTGTCTACCACAATAAAGAAAAATATTATCGTTAATTAAAGTTTTTAAAATTTGATTATTATTTATATAAAGATCTCCATTTATAAATTGCACTGTGTCACCAGGTAATCCGATTAATCTTTTTATATAATCTGTTCTATTATCTGATGGTGTTTTAAATACAATAATATCTCCTCTATCAGGTTTTCTCTCTAAAATTCTGTCATTAAAAATTGGAGGACTAAAAGGAAACGAGTGTTTGCTATAACCATATGAATATTTTGTAACAAATAATCGATCACCAACTAAAAGATTTAACTCCATTGATGATGATGGAATATAAAATGGCTGTATAAGCAAAGACCTGATAATAATAGCTATAATCAATGCATAAATTAACGTTTTAATATTTTCTGTAATTACACTTTTTTTAATCATTTTTTTGAATTATCACATACGCAATTGAATAATCTCTTTCATCAGAAATAGATAAATTAGTTTTAAAGGACTTTACCTTAAATTTCTTTTTTAAATATTTAATACTAGAATTATTTAGGTTTATAGAAGGTCTTCCTTTTTTGTTATTTTTAATTTCAATATCTTTAAAATGTAAATTCATAGAAATACCAAAACCTGTAGCTTTAGAAAAAGCCTCTTTAGCAGCAAATCTTTTTGAATAATAGTTTAATTTATTTTTAGTTTTTATTGAGTTTTTTTGTTCATTTATTGTAAAAACTCTATTGAGAAAATTTTTATTTTTTACGAGTTTTTTTAATCTATTATTATTAACAATATCTACTCCTATACCAATTATTGACATTATTTTTTATTCAAAATTTTTTTAAACCTAAGAATAACATTTTTAAAACCGTGATTTATAGACTCACCAATTATAAAATGGCCAATATTATATTCTGAAATTTCTTTTACTTTTTTTAAAATCTTTGTTGTTTTATAATCTAAACCGTGTCCAGCATGTACATCTAAATTTAATGATTTTGCATATATAGCGCATTTTTTAATATTATTTAATTCTTTTTTGTATTTTTTTTTATTTTTTACAAGCTTTGAAATTTTGCCAGTATGAATTTCTATACACTTGCTGTCTAGCTCTTTTGCAAGTTTAATATCTTTTATTGATGGATTTATAAATAAACTTGTTCTGATTTGTATTTTATTAAGTTTTTTGATTACAAACTTTATTTTTTTCTTATTTTTTTTTAAGTTTAATCCACCTTCTGTAGTTATCTCTTTTCTCTTCTCAGGTACAAGACATACATAATTTGGTTTATATTTTAATGCAAATGTTAACATTTTATTTGTTGCTGCCATTTCTAGATTTAAAGGTATTTTTTTTTGAGATGAAATAACTTTCAAATCATTTTCATTAATATGTCTTCTGTCTTCTCTTAAGTGGATTGTAACAGAATTAGCACCAAATTTAATTGCGTTTTTTGCAAAAATATATGGATTTGGGTGATCTTCTCCTCTTGCATTTCTAATAGTTGCAACATGATCTATATTTATTCCAAGATTTGTCATTTTACCCTTCTACTACCAGGAGAAATTATGGGAATTTTCTTTAAAAATTCTGGTAAATTTTTTTTAGCATATGTGGGAATGTTTAGTTTTACTTGGCTGATTATTTTATTTTTGATTTTAATTGTCTCTGTGTTTGACCTATCAATTATGCAGGCAAAACCAACTAATTTACCTCCAGATTTTTTAATTAATCTAACGCACTCTAAGCTAGATTTGCCTGTTGTAATTACATCCTCTATAATTAAAACTTTTGACCCTGGTTTAATATTAAATCCTCTTCTTAGTGTAAATTTTCCTTTAACTCTCTCACAAAATATTGTTTCTTTTTTGAGTAATTTTCCTATTTCGTATCCAATTATTATCCCACCCATAGCGGGAGATAAAATGACATCAATATTCTTAAAGTTTTTTTTTATTTTTGAGGCAAGTGATTTACATATTTTTTCTGCAGTTTTTGGAAAGCTCAAAAGTTTAGCACATTGAACATATTGAGAAGAATGCAAGCCAGAAGATAGAACAAAATGTCCTTCTTTTAATGCTTCAGTTTTTTTTAAAACCACTAAAGAGTCTTTTAAAGAAAGCATATTTTTTGTTTTTGTGTCTAATAATTTTGAATTTTAATTCTTTTTGTTTTAGCTCACTGATCAAATTTGTAAAGTTTTTCAAATCATTAATGATAAGATTAAATCTAAAATTTATGGTATTCTTGGTTTTTTCAACCATTTCAACACTTGATATGTTCATTTTATTTTGCCCAATCATACTTGTTACATCACCTAATTGACCAGGTAAATCAGGTAATGAAATCCATAAAGTTGTATTATATTGTTTTGTTTTTAATGAATTACTATTTTCTCTATATTGCCAATATCTCCTTATTGCTGCCCTGGCTTTTCCAGTCTTTGTAGTACTAATCCAATGAAGTGATGGTGAAACTTTTTTAGATGTTATTATTTTAACGACATCTCCATTTCTTAAAAGAGATTGTATTGGACTATCTTTGCCATTGATTTCACATCCTATAGCTGTATCGCCCACTTGGGTGTGCACAGCATAAGCAAAATCTATTGGTGTTGCATCCTTGGGTAATTTTATGACTGAGCCTTTTGGTGTAAAACAAAAAACGTTATCTTGAAACATTTGAAGTTTGGTGTACTCATAAAAATCCTCTGGATTTTCATTTTTATCAAGAATTTCAACTAAATCAGCTAACCAATCGTATTCTTTCCAAGTCAATGAATTTACTTTTTCAGAAGATTTGTATTGCCAATGTGAAGCTATTCCTCTTTGAGCAAATTCATGCATGTTCATTGTTCTTAGCTGGATTTCAATTGGTCTTTTATTTGGTCCAATTATTGCTGTATGAATAGATTGGTAATTATTTATTTTAGGAGATGAAATATAATCTTTGAATCTGCCTGGAATACAATTATAGTTACTATGAAATATTCCTAAAGCCTTGTAACAATCCTCAATATTATCCATTATTATTCTAAAACCCATGATATCAGTAATTTGCTCTAAGGATGTTCTCTTTCTTTGAATTTTCCTCCATATAGAGAATGGTGTTTTTTCTCTTCCAAAAATTTTACATTTAAGGTTATTTTTATTCAGAATATTTTTAAAGTCTTCGGATAAATTTTTAAAGCTTAAAAGATTTTTTTCCTTAATATCATCAAGTCTATCTTTAATCATTTTTTTTGCTTTAGTATTTAGAACGCCAAAGGATAAATCTTCAAGTTCATCTCTAATTCTATTCATCCCCATTCTATCTGCTAATGGAGCATAAATTTCCATTGTTTCTTTTGCTATACGCTCTTTTTTATCAATATTATCTATTGCCTCTATTGTTCTCATATTGTGGAGTCTATCTGCAAGTTTTACCAATAGAACTCTTATATCTTTTGAAGTTGCTAAGATTAATTTTCTGAAATTTTCTGCTTTTGTAGATGAATTAGCTTGATTTTCTAAAACACTAATTTTAGTTACTCCATCAACTAAATCCGCTACCTCAGATCCAAATTCTTTTAAGATAGTATTATAAGTTGCATGTGTATCCTCTATAGTATCGTGAAGCAATCCAGTAGCTATGGTTGCACTATCTAGTTTTAATTCTGTTAAAATATCAGCAACAGCAACTGGATGAATGACATATGGGTCTCCTGAATGTCTTTTTTGATCGGCGTGAGCCTTTACCGCAAAATTATAAGCTTTTGACAGAGTTTCTGGATTAAGAAACCTATTATAAATTTTTACCTTATTTATCAAATCATCTGATTTTAACATGAATTTATTATATCATTAAATTTAAACAATTCTAATGTCAGAAAAGTCAACATCTCTAAATTTACTTATTATAGTATACAAATCCTCCTTCGTTTTGGGGTGAATCCAGGATTTATTTACCTCATACAACGGAAAAATAACAAAATTTCTTGTAAGCATTCTTGGATGCGGTGTTACTATATCGTGACAATTAAACTGCGTTTTAAGATATTTACCTTGATAATCAATAATATCAATATCACATATTCTAGGATAATTTTTTAATGTATTTCTACGGCCAAGTTGTTCTTCAATTTTTTTTGCAGATTTAAATAAATTTGTAAGAGACATTTGTGTTTTGATTTTTATAACCACATTTAAAAATTTTGGAAATTTTTTATTAGGCCAAGATGGTGTTTCATAATAACTAGAAGTATCATTAATGAAAATATTGCTTTTAGTTAGAAGCTTCTTTGCTTTATCTATATTTGTTTTTCTACTTCCCAAGTTTGATCCTATAGCTAAGTAACTAAATTTAACTTGTTTTTCTAAAATATCTTGCTTTATCACGATTCCAATCTCTTGTTTTCTTAGTTTGACGTTTGTCAAAGTTTTTCTTACCTTTGCCGACTGCAATTTCTATTTTTGCTTTGCCTTTTTTAAAATACATTTTAGTAGGAACCAAAGTCAAACCTTCTTGGTTCATTTTCCCTAATAATTTATTTATCTCTCTTTTGTTAAGTAATAATTTTCTCTCAGCATATGGATTGTGATTAATATAACTTGCCTCTTTATAAATCGGTATATGAGAATTAATTAAAAAAATCTCACCATTTTTTTCAATACCATAAGAGTCAGCGATACTTATTTTTCCGTTTCTAACTGATTTAATCTCGGATCCTCTTAGTACAAGACCGGCCTCATAATAATCAATTAAAAAATAATTAAAACTTGCTTTCCTATTTAAACAAATGATTTTTAAACCATTGTTTTTTTTTATTTTCATTAATTAAATAAGTTCAGCTTCTTTTGCAATTTTATCTAAAATTTTTTTTGTTTTATCTGTACATTTAACTAATGGTAAACGAACAGCGTCATCACATAATCCTATTAATTTAGCCACATACTTTACTGGTGAAGGATTGCTTTCAATAAATAAATTTTTATGCAATGGTTGAAGCGTTTTATCTAACTTTATCGCCTCTTTATACTCCTCAGGATCAGTTGATTTTGAAAATTTTTGAAAAGTAGAACACATTTTTGGTGCAATATTAGCGGTAACACTTATAGTTCCTACACCGCCTCTTTTATTAAATTCAAAAGCATTATCATCATTACCTGTTAATTGAACAAAACTATCCCCCATTTTTAATTTTTGTTGATCTACTCGATCTAGATCACCAGTTGCATCTTTAACACCAACGATATTTTTCAATTCGAATAGTTTAGCCATAGTATCAACTGACATATCAATTACTGATCTTGACGGTATGTTGTAAATAATTATTGGAATACCACAATTATCATTTATAGCTTTATAATGTTGGTATAAACCTTCTTGTGTAGGTTTATTATAATAAGGTGTTACCACAAGTGCTCCATCTGCTCCTGCTTTCTCCGCATGTTTTGTTAAAGATATCGCTTCCTCTGTAGAATTTGATCCAGTTCCAGCGATAACAGGTATTTTCCCGTTGGACTCTTTAATACATATTTCAATTAATTTTTGATGTTCATCATGAGATAAAGTTGGAGACTCTCCTGTTGTGCCTACAGGAACAAGCCCATTTGTACCATTTTCAAGATGAAAATGGATGATTTTAATGTATTTTTCTTCATCGACTTTATTATCGGTGAAAGGTGTTATTAATGCTACATTTGATCCTTTAAACATAAATCCTTATAACATATTTTACAGATTCATTAAAAAATTATGAACCTTAAAATAATAAAACTAATATTAATTAATATCATAGTTGTAAACTGTTTTAATTCTCTCCTGGGCTCCGAGCTAATTATTCCCAAAAATAAACCAGAAATTCAAAAAAACGATATTGCGTTTAATAAGTTCAATTATTTGCTACCTAAAAAGAAGCCTATTTCAAAAAAAGAAGAATCCAAAAAAGATGAGGTCAAAGAAGAAATGAGGGAAGTTAATAATTCTATGCTTATCCCATTACCAAAACCAATTATTGTTACTAAAATCAAGCCTCCAAAAAAATCAAAATATTACTCTGAGAAAGATGTCATACGAGCAAAAAGAGCAATTAAATTGATGGAACAATCAAAATGGTATGATGCATTAAAGGAAGCAATTAAAGCAAAAGACAAATCGATTTATAATTTTATTCAATGGAAACATTTGTTAACTACAGGCAATAAGGCAACTTTTTCTGAATATAATAATTTTATAAAAAAAAATTCAAATTATCCCAGAATTGGAAGAATTAAATATTTATCTGAACATAAATTAGGCTCGGACGAAATTTCACATAAACAAATAATTAATTTATTTAACAAAAATGAACCTCTAAGCGGATATGGAAAGATGATTCTTGGAGAAAGTTTAATTAAGGTTGGTCAAATTGAAAAGGGTGTTTCTTTAATAAAATCTGGATGGATTACAGCAGATTTGACCAAGGGGGATTTGAGGCATTTTCGCAAACGATTTAAAAATTACTTAAATTCTAATGACTATATAAAAAGAGCTGATTATCTAGCATGGGAAGGTAAAAGTTGGGACTTAAGAAGAATGTTAAGATATTTACCAAAAGATGAAGAGCTTTTATATACGGCAAGACAATTGTTAATGAGTAAATCTTACGGTGTTGATCAAGCTATTAGCAAAGTACCGATAAAATATAAAAACGATTCAGGATTAAATTTTGACAGATTAAAATGGAGAAGAAAAAGAGGAAGAGTGGATAGTTCTGTTGAAATTTTAATAAATATAAAAAATACTAAAAAATACCTTGTAAGACCTGACAAATGGTGGAAAGAAAGAGAAATAATTTCTAGATCTCTCATTTATAAAAAAAAATTTGAACTAGCTTATAAAATTTCAAGCAATCATGCTCTAACAGAAGGGCCTGAATTTGCAGAAGCAGAATGGATGAGTGGCTGGATTGCGCTCAGTTTTTTAAATAATGCAGTTCTCGCTGAAGAACATTTTTTAAACTTTAATAAAAATGTTTCATATCCAATTAGCTTGTCTAGAGGTGCTTATTGGTTAGGAAAAACATATGAAAAATTAGGAGATATGGAAAAATCTCAAGAATGGTTTAAAGAAGGTTCTAAATATTTGACTACATATTACGGACAGTTGTCTCATATGAAGATTTTTCCAAATCAATCTTTTGAATTAGAAAACTTAATGGTAGTAGATAAGAAAACCATTGAAAAGTTTAATACAAATGAATTAGTTAAAATTATTTATCTACTAGATGAATTAGATAAAGATAAACATACGAAACATATTTTAAGGCATATAGCATTGGATAATGTTAAATCTGGAACAGAAATTCTTGCCGCCAAACTAGCTACAGAAATTGGTAGATATGATTTTGCAATTCAAATATCAAAAATTGCATCCTACGAACATAGATTTCATAACAAATATAATTATCCGATAATCAGTACACCAAAATATATAAATGGTAGAAAAATACCTGAGACTGCTTTTATTTTATCAATAATAAGACAGGAAAGTGAATTTGATTTAAGTGCTAATAGTTGGGCAGGTGCAAAAGGTCTCATGCAATTAATGCCATATACTGCCAAGGTTGTAGCTAAACAAGCCAAACTCCCCTACTCAAAATCAAGATTAACAACTGATCCCGAATATAATATTAATTTAGGCTCTCATTATATTGCAGGATTAATTTTAGAGTATGATGGTGCTTACCCTTTCGCAATTGCAGCTTATAATGCAGGACCTAAAAGAGTCAGATATTGGAATAAAATAAATAAAAATCCTCAAAAAAATCAAATCGATTATGTTAACTGGATTGAGCTAATCAGGTTTGAGGAAACTAGAAATTATGTTCAAAGAGTATTAGAAAA
>MDTD01141478.1_pt1 | contig 10580 bp, 7 predicted proteins | sample 811221 | NCBI WGS metagenome assembly MDTD01 (sample SAMN05326646, study PRJNA326480) | marine metagenome | isolation source: seawater | place: Pacific Ocean: South West | collected 2011
ACCAGTGCTCGATTCCAAAAGAAAATGGATTACGGTCATTAATCGTTTAGGAGCACGCGGTGATACGCTAATCACGGCAAATGTTATAAGATGCATTAAACAAAAATTCCCAAATATAAAAATTAACTGTATTACACCATATTCCGAGCTCATTGAACATGACCCGATAATTGATTCCATCAATAAACCCGAAACCTTCTATTCTTTTGATTCTACCTACTTCGAGTTGATTGTGCGGAATGAAGAAAACGAAAACATCATTGCGCACAATCTTAATCGCTTAGGAATAGAAGACTACCAATATAAATCAAATTTTCATCTTTTGAACCAAGAGACCGAGTGGGCAAAACGCATTTTATCAAAATATACCAAGCCCCCTATTGCAATCTCCACGAAAAGTAAGGAGGAAGTAAAGAACTGGCCCGTTAGACATTGGATTGAAACAATTAGCAAGATTGAAGATCTATTCACAATCATCCAATTAGGCGACGACTCCGAGCCAGTTTTTGATCATGTCATCCGTTTTGCAGGAAAATGCTCGATGAGAGAATCAGCTGCACTTTTGTCTCAATGCAAGTTGTTCGTTGGTCCTGACAGTCTACTGATGCACATTGCCAACGGTCTGAATATAAAATCCATTATAATCTTCGGAGATGCACGTCCGGTCAATTGCTTGGGGTATCCGGACAACATAAACATCTCCCTTTCCCGCAAGTCAGGGCATTCCTGGGAAAGATTCGAGGAAACTGGCGAAATAACAAACCAAATGGGCCGAATTGATCCAAAAACAATTGTTGATCACATAAACCATTTTGCCAAAAACTTATTACTTTGATCAGTATGATCCAGGTCGAAGAAACTTTACAATAAACATTCATTCAGGACATGCGTGCAAAATATCCGTGTGCGTTAATAGCTGTACGCACATGGTGAAATGCATGGATAATATTTGCAGAAGCCAAGTCATTAAATGCAGTCACTTCACTGTTAAACATCCCGCCTCAGATAAATCAGAACTAATTAAACAATAGAACGCTATATATTATAGCCAAAGACCAATTATGAATAACTTAGTGCCAATTCAATTACCCGAATCATCGTTAAGCGATCTAGGATGGAATCTTGCTCTTGGGCTACTGCTATCTACCATAATCGCATGGCATTACTCCAGAAGGGCAAAGAAAAAAGTTCTCAGGCGAGATCTGGGTTGGGTTTTGCCAGTCATTGCCTTAACGACTCTACTCGTTATAACAGTTGTCAAATCCTCACTAGCACTCTCACTTGGCTTGGTGGGAGCTCTTTCAATTGTCCGTTTTCGCACTCCGATTAAAGAACCCGAGGAGCTGGCCTATATTTTTCTAGCGATTGCAGTGGGTTTGAGTTTAGGTGCAGATCAGAGAGAGGTGGCGGCATTAGGCGTAGTCGTGATTCTCATGATCATATCCTTCTCCGAAATTTTAAGAAAAAAGGACATACATGCTGTAGGAAACCTTCTCATTACTCTCGACCTTCCGGTTGAAGACCCATTGTCAGATGATCTTGAAAATGCAACTGATCTGCTTGGTAAGATATGCCAAGACGTCAATGTTCGACGTATAGACAAAAGACCAGAATCCATTTCCTTAACCTGCCTGGCACGCTTTGAGGGGTTAACCGAAATATCCACTTTCACCAAAGCCTTTGACGAGACTTTCCCAAAAGGAAATTTCACGCTTCTCGACGATTCTGCATTTCCAAACGAGTAGATATCTTTTCTCTTTCCCAATGAGGATTCCCAAAAAGCCAAGAAAACTTTCCCCTTTGGGAAAAAGGGGTAAGGCAACAGTTCGAAAATATGAATTAAGTGCCTCCAGACTCATTCTAATTGTTTTCGGAGCGTTACTAGCGGGAGGTCTTATCATCCTTTCGGATATCCCAGGTTATCTTAAAGCAAATTATGTTGTTTTGACCCATCCTGAAGCCGTCCCTTCTTTTTTTGCCTCCAACAACTTCGATGAAGTGCGACTTGATATTAAGTTCAAACATTTTCGCAGAATTCAAGAGAAGCGGCAGGAAGCCATGAAACGCGGTTTGTTAATTTCTTCTGATGCGGACTATGTTCCAGCACAGATTAGAGTCGGAGGCAAAACCGTCAACTGCAAGCTCAGACTTAAAGGAGATTTATCCGACCATTGGGAAAGCGAAAAGTGGTCGTTCCGAGTCAGACTCAAAGGGGATGCCAATATCTATGGAATGACTAGTTTTTCTCTTCAACATCCAATAACCCGCGGCAACACAAGCGAATGGTTATATCTCAATTCCCTCAAAAATGAAGATCTCCTAGCTGTTCGCTATCATTTCGTCAACTTAACCATTAACGGAAAAAAAATGGGGATTTATGCAATGGAAGAGCATTTCTCCACGGCATTGATGGAGACTAACAATAAACGAGAAGGTATAATCGTGTCTTTTGACGAGTACCGTTACTGGAAGAACCTTCCCCCTCGGCAAAATAACATTGATTGGCCTTCAGCCTACCAATCCGCCGATATTCAGGAGCGAAATTCCAATCGAATTGAAAAATCTCCAGAACTACGGAAGCAGAAAGTTCTTGCACTAAACTTATTACGGCATCTCCAAGAAAAGAAACTTGAAGGCACTGATGTGTTTTCTCCAGATAGGCTTGGGCGCTTCTTAGCAATGAGTAGGTTATGGAATGCAGAACATGGCCTTCTGTTCCAAAATGTAAACTTTTACTTCGATCCAATTACTAACCGCCTAGAACCTATTGGCTACGACGGATTCCCAGGGGCGAAGATCACTGCACCCAACTGCTACTTCAGTGGAGGTTGGATTGCTGACAACTGGGTTAACCAAGCTTTACGTTCCCCTCGGATCGCAAAAGCATACATCAAGCATCTCGAGTTAGTCACTCGCCCCACTTTCATCAAGGTTTTGAAAGAGCAATTTGAGGAAGAAGAACTAAAACTTAGAAGGATTCTCTTTCGTGAAATTCTTTTTGAAGATGATAGATTGATTTGGAAATCCGATAGCAGTTTGCTCAACTATACCCCTTGGCGCGTACTAACGGAAAGAGCAAAAGCCATTCGAAAGGAATTAAACGAAGAACGACCTGCCATAGTCTATGCTCGACCTGCAAAAGGGAATTCATCTGACCTTGAGATCGTCGTTCGAAATGCCCTGACCCAACCGATAGAAATCATTGGTTTTGAAAAAGGAGACCATTCTTGGTCAGCCAAAGAAGCACTGATTTCTCCAAGTATTACCCAACTCGACCCGACAAGAAAAAACATAGTAATGCCACTGCAGCGGTTTGGCCATACTTCTTTGGATGGTGATCATCTTTTCATTCTAGCCTCCTATTTCAATCAGAATTCTAATCAAGATGCCAAACCTACAAGCGGAAAGTTAAATCTCATCGTACGAATTCTTGGAATGGATCTAAAAGTACATCACCTTCCCGTTCCCATTGACCCATACAGATTCAAACCTGAAAAACTTCCCTTCCGAACAAATCACGACAACAATGTCTCTGATTACTCATTCTTACATGAGAAAGGTGATACAATTTTCGTAATACCTGGCGAACACAATGTTACTGAAGACCTTATTATTCCACCCCATCGCTCTCTTGAAATTCCTGCCGGGACTACTCTTCGCTTTGGCAATGGAGCAACATTGGTTTCTGAAAGCCCGATAAGAGCTCGCGGGACTGAGCAGAACCCAATCACTCTAACCGCTGCCCAGGAAGGATGGTCGGGGTTATTGGTTGCAAACGCAAGTGAACCATCATTTCTAAAGCATGTCCGAATTAGCAAGATGGGCAGAACTGATAAAAACACCAACTACCCAGGGATTAATAGAGGCAACTGGACATTAACCGGAGGCATTACTTTCTACCACAGTCCAATTGAAATTTCGCATTGTCTAATTAACGACGTTTCAACTGAAGATGCACTTAACATAATTTCCAGTGACTTCAACGTTACTGACTCTATCTTTTCTGACGTCTCATCTGATGCCTTTGATGGGGATTTCGTAAGGGGAGGAATAACCAATTGTACTTTTGAACATATCGGTGGCGACGCAATCGATCTAAGTGGCAGCAATACGAGCATCGACAATGTACGCGTCTTCTACGCAAAAGACAAAGCCATCTCTGCCGGCGAAGACACTCGATCTACTATATCCCGTTCCATATTAAAGAACGTAGGGTTTGGCATTGCCTCCAAAGATCTCTCGGATGTGCTAGCCTTAGATGTTCAAATTCACAAGGCGAGTATTGCGGCATTGGCGGCATATCAAAAGAAAAGTTTGTTTGGTCCTTCAGCAATAACAGTCAGAGGCATTAAAGTAACCGGGACATCCAATCTTCACCTCATCCAAAAGGGAAGTTCTGCAACAATCGACGGAGAAAGGATTGAAGGAAGCGAATTAGATGTCAAATTACTGTACCAAGAACAACCGTCGCCGCAATGAACCAAAATCCACGGACAACCCCTTGGCATACCGTCCACACTCCAAAGCGAATTGAACTCAAGGACTTGTTGAGCGTACGCGATTTCCCAACAATCGAAGCAGCTCTTCGCACTTCTACACTGGGATTCCACTCTCCTTTTCCGCAGCGACAAATAAACAGCCTCTATTTTGATTCTTACGATTTTCGAACTATTGAACAGTCACTCTCAGGATCAAGCCTAAGAAAAAAACACCGATTCCGTTGGTATGGAGCAACCGAAAACGCCCATCACCCGACTCTTGAATCTAAATGCAAACAGGGTCATCTTTCATGGAAAATTTTACGAAGAACCCAAATCACCTTCGACCTTAAGGCACTTACATGGGAAACGGCTTACAAGAATAATGGAAGCGAAACCAACTTCTCCGACCTTTGTAAGATACTGCCAATATCAACTACTAGACCCACCTCTCTGGTCTCTTACTTGAGGAACTACTTCGAGAGTGCTGACGGGCGGTTACGAGTAACCCTGGATAAGAACCTGACGTTTAGAGATCAAAATGCATATTCTAGACCGAACCTAAAGCATACTCGGTTCCATCCAGAAAAGCTTGTACTGGAAATCAAATTTGCAGAAGAAGATTCTGATCTATTGCGGGTATTAGCAAACCATATTTCTTTTGTGCCTCGCAGGTTCTCAAAATATTGCGAGTCTCTTCAGGGGCATTTGCCACGTTGGATATAATTAAAACCAATTAATTTCACCTAATATAATGGGCAAGTGGAGCAACCTTTTGCATCGTATCGAATTAGCACGAGGACCCCGATTGTTTTTATCTTTGGAAAAAGATCTTAGTCGCATTGGTTTTTGCGATCCCCGAGTAATTTTTGATGTCGGCGCTCATTTGGGTCAAACAACACTTCACTTACGCAAAGTATTTCAAAACGCACACATACATTCGTTCGAACCGGTCGCCGAAAACTTTCAAAGACTGATTCGAAATATAGGGCAACGCGATCGCCTGTCTCCGAATAAGATCGCACTGGGAAGTTCAATTGGAACAGCTTTTATCGATGAAGGATTTTCAGACCTGACTCATTCCATATCAAATTCTGTAGAAGCAACTAAAATTCAGGCAAAAGAAGAAGTGCTCATAGAAACAATTGATGGGTACATGGCAAATGAGCAAATAGACAAAATTGATTTGCTGAAAATAGATACCGAAGGCCACGAAATAGAAGTCCTCAAAGGAGCAGAAGTCGCGATAGAGAATAATCGCATCGAAGCAATTTTGGCAGAATGCGACTTTTCCCGACAAGATAAACAGCATACCTATTTCCCCGATCTCCTTGAGTACCTAGGCCATCAAGGGTTCGCTTTCTTTGGTCTCTATGACGTTATACATTACAGCAACAGTCACGGCATCGGGTATTGCAACGCATTGTTTTTGAATAGAGAGACTTTTTCTTCTCCCCCAAGCCTATAAATTCCCGGCTCATCTTGCCTACTCTCTCAACTTTCATCTTTGCCGCTTGTTCGGACGCTTCCTTTATTGCGCATACGGTACCCGGTCTTTTGCAAATGCTTAAAAAGGTGGATTCCAAGCCCGTGGTAACCGTCGACACCTCAAGTCCGGGAGGAGTTTTGGGGAAGTCTTTGAGTCAGGCGGATTTGCCCCAATTAGCTAAGAAACTAGAATCCATGCAAACACAGGAGCACCCATTCCATATTGAGAAATTTTCCCCGGAGCTCACAAAGGTTAAAAATTTGTCCGTCCAACATTTCGGTTACCCGCATCGTGAGACTCATTGCTTCAGAGGTTATCCGATACATGGATCGATCCGGCAGTTTCATCAAAAAGACTCCGACTATATTCTCCATTTAGATTGTGACATGCTTTTTTATGAAGATGCAGGGTTTTCATGGATTGAAAAAGGAATAAGAGTGATGGAGGAGAATGAAGACATCCTGTGCATTCTCCCACGAGGAGGCCCCCCAACAAACGATGGCGAACTACATCAAGGTACGACATGTTACGAAAAAGATGAGTCTCGAGGTCTCTATCTGTTCAAAAACTTTACAAGTCGCCACTACCTAATGCATAAAAAACGTTTCCTGAGCCTCTTGCCGATGAAACCTGAATGGCTCTCCTGGCGGGAACCGATAAAAAGTCGGTTTTTCGGAAACGGAAAAATGCTTTGTTGGGAAACTACTGTAGAAAAATCCTTGGAAAAATCTTCACTCTGGAGGGCAGATTTAATGACAGAAAAAGCGTGGTCACTTCATCCAGGAGAACGAAATGATGATTTCTACAGATTATTGCCTCAAATCGTAAAATATATATCAAAAGGTATATTTCCAGAAAAACAGGCTGGGCATTTTGACGTTAGATTCAATGACTGGGATGTCTTCATAACTCGCTTAATTGGAACGAAATAATTTATCGTGCACTCTAGAAACAAATTGCTCAGATTATTATTAAGAAACTATAGAGCATGGAAATATGGCTTCACTTACAGAAGAATAAAGTCGTTCGAAACACCCAAAAAGATCAAGTACAAGTCTCAATCTTATAATGTTTTCTTCCCAAACGGATATGAAAAAATATTTAGTGAAGTCTTACTTGACGACGAGTACTTCCTCGACGAACTAAGAGAAAATATATCTACAATTATAGACATAGGAGGAAACCTAGGCATATTTTCAATTGCTGCAAGATTGCATTTCCAGGAGTCAAATATCATCGCTTTTGAACCAAGCAATAAAACTTTCGAAATATTAGAAAGAAACTCTACGGTTTTTAACTATAGATGTGTACAAAAAGGAATAGGTACAAGAAAAACAAAATGTAAAATTAATATAGGAGGATCTCATGGAGAGTTAACCTCAATAGATGAAAACCAAGATGGAGACATAGAAGTTATTCCATTAGATTCGATTTTCGAATCATTCAAAATCAAACACATAGATTTATTAAAAATGGATATTGAAGGGAATGAATACAATGTACTTTCCAACACAAAGAGATTGAGTTCAATAAGCTACATTACAATTGAATATCATGATTCTACTCCTAAAGATATCGTGTCCTTTTTTAATCAGCTTAATTTCAGTCCAATTAATCTAATGGAAGGACCATATGGAACTGGAACTATATTGGTTAAAAACAACATTCCCTCATGACATTGGATTGATTTGTTACTCTATAATGATAACTGCGTTTGCCTAAGTAAGATCTATCCTGACAGGAGCTAAGTAAAGATCCCATGAGATTGAGACACTTCGAAATTGCTGCCTTCACTCTTCTGGGGTCGGTATTCACGATTTGTACAATCTACCTTATTCCTCACAAGGCGCCTTGGGTAGACGAGATGTATACCTGGTATGGCATTCATCATGACAACTTCGGACAATTTCAGGATTCGATCAGTTCCGGTATCAATTACTCGCCACCCCTTTATTTTTTCCTCAACTGGATTTGGCAGCTCTTTCTGCCCCTTTCCTTGAATGCCCTCCGCTTCGAAAGTCTGCTCTGGATTATAGGAGGAACGGCATTGGTTTACCTTATGCTTCGCAAACAGCTTGGTGCTACTGCAGCCATCATCGGGGTGGGAGGAGTTTTGCTCCAATCCAGCCTTCTTATGGGACAATCCGCTGAAGCCCGCTCCTACGGTTTGTTCTTTTTTTGCGGAACCGCTGTTCTCTACATGGGACACTCCCTTACAAAAGATAAGGGAACGCGAAGCAGATGGATTTGGGCCTTCATCGCACATCTGGCTTTGTGCCAAACACATTATTTGGGAATTGTGTTTTCGGGTTTGGCCGCATTCGCTAGGTATCTTTCAATAGGACGGGAGCGCAATCGAGTTATAAGGACTTCCCCAGAAATCGCATCATGGATCGTAAGCTTGCCTCTTTACATTTTCTTCATCAACAAACAATCCAGTCATCTAAATACATGGTCTAAAGCCAATGATCTCCATGATCTACTCGCATCTTACCTTGATTCCATTAACCCACTTTTTTTCTCGATTCCAATCATCTTGACTTTGCTTCTCAATCCACCCTCCAGAAAGGAAAAAACTCCCATCGAATCCGAAGACAATAATAAATTCATATTCTTTTGCTCGATCCTTTGGTTATCTACTCCAACGCTCTTCTGGTTGCTGTCTCATGTCACTCCCCTTAACTTATTCAAGGAGCGATACTTCATCCCAAAAGAAGCGGCGTGGATGGTTTTGGTCGCTCTGGCGATCGCCGGCATTCCCTTCCTCCGCAGCAACTCTAGAAAAAACCTTTTCCCTTTAGGGGTATGTATGCTCCTTGGAATCGGAATGATAATCCTCTCGACTAAACGCCAATTCTTCTCCATAAACCCCGCTCGCAATTATTACCATTGGTTAATCGCTGAGAAGGAAATCTTTAATGAAGGAATCCCCGTTGTATTCTCAGGGGACCCTTCATTTTTTCCAAATTCCTTTCTATTTTCAGGACAAAGCTATTTTCTAATTGATGATGAGGAACAAAACATACTCTATAAAAAGTTTTCAAAAAAAATTCGTGTAATTGATTCCGAGGAAATGAACCAATTCAAGCAATTCATCCTAATCACCAAATACTTGGAAAAAGACCAATTTCTGAAAAATGGTTTTATTTTAGAAAAAAAAGAACCCTTTCACAAATTCCTACCCCTTTTCCTGCACCGTTTTCGCACTCCTCCTAAACATCAGGCTATGTCCTGAATTTTTCACTGATAAAAAGATTCCCTCCCTATCTTAAACCCTTAATGGTTTGGACGTTGCTTCTAGGCATCTTGCTTGATTCATTGATAAGGTTTTATCTACATGAATTGCCTTACAAGTTCCTGATTCATACCATTGGACCTATAAGGCGACTCGGCCAATATTCAAAAAAGGTGTTATCCCAAAAGACTACATTGCAATCGTGGGGGATAGTCATGCCTCTGGACTCGGACCATGTTTATACGACAACTCCTGGAGTTGGGGGCAACCTGAGTTCGCAACACATCACTTGCTTCATACGCTTTTGCGAGAAAGCGATAACCCCGAAAACAATCTTAATGTCTTCAAAATGAAAATATTGATTACGGGCATAGCTGGTTTTGCAGGCAAATGCCTATGCAAAAGCTTACTTCAAACCAGAACTGACCTGGAGATCGTCGGGATGGATAACCTGTCCCGATTCGGTAGCGAAAATAACATAAAAGGCTTGGCGGAGGACGGAGTGAAGTTCTTTAGAGGTGACGTTCGACTCCAGTCAGACATTGACAATCTGCCCAAGGCCGACTGGGTGATTGACTGTTCCGCAAACCCTTCGGTTTTGGCTGGTCTTGATGGCAAATCGACCAGTCGCCAACTGATTGAACACAACCTCTTGGGCACAATAAATTTGCTGGAGTACTGCAAAAGAAATAAGGCAGGATTAATCCTCTTGAGTACAAGTCGCGTCTACTCTGCGGAAAATCTCGCCCAGCTACCAGTTGAAGATGATGACGAGAAGTTCTTCATCAAGGAAAATCACGATGCCGACGGTGTTTCGACTCTTGGTATCAACGAGGCATTTCCAACAACATCTCCCGTCTCCCTTTATGGTGCATCCAAACTTGCTTCCGAAACACTCATTCTGGAATATGGCAAGTGCTTTGACTTCCCGGTATGGATAAACCGGTGCGGCGTTTTGGCAGGGGCAGGCCAATTCGGCAAACCCGATCAAGGAATTTTTTCCTATTGGATCCATTCCTTTCGCGAAAAGAAACCCCTCAAGTATATTGGATTCGGAGGAACGGGTCTCCAGGTTAGGGATGCACTTCATCCAAGAGATCTGGTACCACTTCTCTTGAGACAAATGCAGGAATCCGATAGAGACGCTCCCAAGATCATAAATCTTGGAGGAGGATTAGAAAACTCAATGTCATTGAAGCAACTCACCTCTTGGTGCGAAGAGCGTTTTGGCACCAATGAAGTCCTTGCCTCAGGCGAAGTACGTCCCATGGATGCCCCATGGATCGTGATGGACTCTTCAATGACAAGGGAAGTTTGGAATTGGTCGCCCAAGACCACGCTCAACGAGATCCTCGAAGAGATAGCCAAACATGCCGAG
>MDTD01011800.1_pt1 | contig 10579 bp, 11 predicted proteins | sample 811221 | NCBI WGS metagenome assembly MDTD01 (sample SAMN05326646, study PRJNA326480) | marine metagenome | isolation source: seawater | place: Pacific Ocean: South West | collected 2011
TGTTAATAATTTTTTAGGAACCGAAGATTTTTTATGTGCCCATCACATTGTCGCAGGAAATAAAAATTGTGTAGATTTAGCAAATAATGAAATAAAAAAATCTCTTGTAGATAAATAAAAATAATTTACATTTTATTTAAATATCTCTATAATGTACCAGAATCGTTCATTCTTAGCACTAAAATAGTGCAAAGAACGGAAGTAGGGAGAAAATGACCTTTTAGATCTTTAAAAGGTAGTGCCGAAAGGACGTCATTTATCAAACGAAGGAACGCGTTGAGAAGGGTGTACGGCTTGTTCCGTATGTACGAAATCGAAACGACAACTGGAGGCGATATGACTTACAGAGGTATCAAAGTTACTGATGATAATGTTCATGTTGAGAAATCAAAATCTCAGCCTGGAATTTACAGAGGTACTAAGCATGATGCTACTAAAGAAAAGTCTGAGAAGATGGGTAAAGGAATTTACCGCGGCGTATCTCATTCTTAAGCTTTAACTAGCACAAAAAGGGAGACTTTTAAGTCTCCCTTTTTTTATGGCATTCCATCTTCAAATTGCTGGCTCTTTTTAATTGCTAGATCCTCAAAACTCAAATTCATATACACCAATGTATTGCAAAGAACATAAATAGAAGAATATGTCCCAACAATTACTCCGCAAATTAAAGCTATAGCAAAATTTTGAATAAAATCTCCCCCTAAAATAAGTAATGCAAATAAGACCAATAAAGTTGTCAACGAAGTTATTAAAGTTCTGCCAAGCATTTGATTTAAAGACCTGTTTATTATTGATAGGTTATCTGACTTTCTTTTCTTTCTAAAATTTTCCCTAACTCTATCCGAAACAACTATTGTGTCATTCAAAGAATAACCAATTACTGCTAAAAGGGCTGCTAAGACAGTTAAATTAAAACCTATATAAAACACAGAGAAAAAACCTAAGACTATCAATACATCGTGAATTAGTGCTGCAAGCGCTCCCAAAGCAAACTTAAATTGAAATCTAAACATTATGTATACCATCATGACCAATAAAGCAGCTAGCAGACCTAATCCACCTTGATCTCTGAGTTCTTCCCCAATTTGAGGTCCTATGTATTCCTTTCTTCTTAATTCAAATGCAAAAGAATTTTTTAAAGAAGTGAGTATTTCTTCTGATAAATTATTTTCTGAGTCGCCAGGTATCTTAATAAGAATGTCTTGCTCTGATCCAAAATAAGTGACTTGAAAGTCATCATCTAATATTTTATTCAAATTATTTCTTATAGGCTCAAGACTAGATCCTTTTTCTAATTTTATTTCTATTAGCGTTCCTCCAGTGAAATCTAATCCTAAATCTAAACCCCTAAAAGAAATTGAAACAATTGATATAGTTATTAGTATCAGCGAAATTACTGATGCTAATTTCCTAGGTTTCATAAAATCTATAAACATATCAAATCCACAGTGACTCTAAGTTCTTTCTCTTCCTATAAATTATCCAAACTAAAAATCTTGTCACTAAAATTGCGGTGAACATTGAAGTTAAAATTCCAACTGACAATGTTATCGCAAAACCCTGGACAGGCCCTGTCCCAATGGTATACAGAATAATAGCCACAATAAGCGTTGTTAAGTTTGCATCTACAATTGTAATGTAAGCTCTATCATAGCCTGCATTTATGGCGTCTAATGGTTTAAGTTTATTTTTTAGTTCTTCTTTTATTCTAGAGAATATTAGAACATTTGCATCAACTGCCATACCAATTGTAAGAACTATCCCTGCTATACCTGGTAAAGTTAAGGTAGCTGATAGAATGGACATAATGGAAGTTATTAGCAGGATATTTAATGCAACAGCTACATTAGCTACAAGTCCAAAAATCTTGTAATAGAAAAGCATAAAAACTAATACTAAAGATAATCCTAAGATTAATGATTGAACCCCTACTCTTATGTTATCTGCTCCTAATGAAGGCCCTACTGTGCCTTCTTCTACAAAATTCATAGGTGCTGCCAAGGCTCCAGCTCTTAAAAGTAATGCAAGTTCTGACGCAGCGTTTGGGCTATCTAAGCCTGTGACTCTGAATTGATTTGCTAATGCTGACTGAATTGTTGCTAAGCTTATGACTCGCTTTTCAAAATAACTTTCTACTAATTCTTCTGTCTCTGATGATTGTCTAATTTTTCTCTCTACAAATATTACAGCCATTCTTCTTCCAACATTATTTCTAGTAGCTCTATGCATTTGAGCTCCTCCCTCTCCATCGAGAGAAATATTAACTTGTGGGAATCCGCTTTCATCGTAGCCTACGCTTGCATCAGCAACCTTATCTCCTGTTATGATTACTTGCTTTTCTAGTTTTACCTTCTGACTTGCATAATCAAAAAAATCTGTCCTAGACAATAGTGACCTTGATTCAGCCTCTAATCTAAATTCTAGATTTGCTGTTTTTCCTATTATTTTTTTTGCCTCAGCTGTATCTTGAACACCTGGCAATTGAACAGATATTCGATTTTTTCCTTGTCTCAAAACTACAGGTTCAGATATGCCGAGCTCATTGACTCTATTTCTTAACGTAATTAAGTTTTGCGATACTGCATAATCAATCAGTTCATCTAACCCAGCATCAGAATATTCTAAGACATATGTATTCTCACCTTCTTCACTTAGCTTAAGGTCTATGTTTGTTTTTATGTATTCATTTAATTCTTTTGAAACACTTCTTCTTGTTTTTATTGTGATTTTTCCATCACTTATTTCAGCCTCACTGACACTAAACCTTTGCTCTCTTAACTTTCGTCTTATGTCAGAAAGGTAAGATTCAAGTCTGGTTGAAATTAAAAGATTTGAATCTACTTCAAGCAAAAAGTGTACACCTCCCCGCAAATCCAAGCCTAGTTTCATGGGGAAAGCCCCTATATTTGATAACCATCCAGGAGTGTTTGTAGCTAGGTTTAATGCTATTACAAATTCAGGTTCCAATGTTTTGTCTAAAAATTCTTTTAAACGCAATTGATCTTGATAACTATCTGTTACTAGAACAATGGAATCAGCACCATCTTCATCTGGTGTTTCCCAAAGAAACCCGTCAGAGATATAACCGGTCTCTAATGCTTGTTCGTAAATTTTGTATGCAATTTGGTTAGAAATTTTTCCTTCTGTTGTATCTATAGAAATCTGTATAGCTGGACTAGATGGAAAAAAATTTGGTAAAGCGTAAGTTATGCCTACTGACAAAACCAATAAGATTATTGCTATTTTCCAAATCTCAAAACGTAGCACTTTATAAAGATTTTATTGTTCCTTTAGGTAAGACACTCACAACAGACTCTTTCTGAATAATCAACTCAGTATCATTGGCTCTAACTGTTATAAAATCGGTCTCTGTACTCAGTTTAGTCACTACACATAAGATCCCGCCAGATGCAATTACTTCATCGCCAACTGACAAAGACTCTATCATCTCCTTTTGAGCCTTCATTCTTTTATTTTGTGGGCGAATAATTAAAAAATACATAATAGCTACAAACCCAAGCAACAACATGAGTTGAGGTCCAAAAAAGCTAGATGTCTGTGCTGTCATAATTTCTGTTTCATTCATATTATATCCTCTCTGGTGCCGGAGGAGAGACTCGAACTCTCACGCCTTTTGGGCACTCGATTTTGAATCGAACGCGTCTACCAATTCCGCCACTCCGGCTATATTAAAGGTAAAATGTTAAATTAGTTAAGATTTACTAGTTTTTAAAATCGGAATATTAACACTATAAAGTTAGAATGACTTGAAATGTTAGGTTATCTCATAAATTCGAATTACGAATCGGAATCAAAAAAAACTGAATTATTACTTAAGAATAATGAAGTGATTTATGCAATTTCTTCAACTTCAAGAATTGATTTTCTAGCTCTAAAAAAGCTTACAGAGCAAAAGGGTTTCATCATTCCATCTGGAATTAAAAACGGGAAGATAATTAAAAAAAATTACTTTCAGCTTAGAAACCCTAAAAGAATGTATCCTTGGCAAACACCAAAAAGAATGCACTCAAAAGAGTTAGGAAAACTAGCTGAAGAAAGAATACTTTCAAAAAATACAATAATAATTCCAGTAGATGTGTTTTGGGGGAAAGCTCCTGAAAGAAAAGATAATTGGGTAAAATTTTTCTTTAGAGAATCTTGGGAAGGAACAACTTTCATTAGAGATTTTTTTAAATTAATCTTTCATGGAAGAAATGTAAAAATTTTTTTTCATAAACCCTTAGAAACTTATGAGATATTCGATGCCGAAGACTCCGATAAAAACTTAATTCTTAAAATTGAACGACTTTTAAGGGCAAGGTTCAGGAGAAATAGACAGGCTTTTATAGGTCCTGATATTTCTAACAGAAATACTCTTGTTGCAAGCATTCTTAATTCTAGTTCAGTAAAAAATATAATTGCAAATGAAGCTCATAGCGAACGAAAAATACAAAAACTAGAAACTAAGGCTAAGAAATATGCCTGGGAAATTTGCTCGGATATTTCTTATCCTGTTATAGATTTGTACGACAAAGGACTGAGTTGGTTTTGGAATTCTCGATATGAAAATCTTAATTGTATTGGATATGAAGAAATTAAGAAGATAGCTCCAGGAAATTCTTTAATTTTCTCTCCTTGTCATAGGTCACATATTGATTATCTAGCACTCTCCTACTTGCTCTATTACAAAGATTTAATGCTTCCTCAGATAGTTGCAGGAAAGAACTTAAATTTACCTGTTTTGGGTTCGTTTTTAAGAAAAGGTGGAGCTTTTTTTATGAGACGATCATTTGGAAATAATAGACTTTATTCAGCAGTATTTTTTGAGCATCTTAGATTGTTAATGCAGCGGGGAAATTCAATAGAATTTTTTCCAGAAGGAGGCCGCTCAAGATCGGGACGTTTAATGCCTCCCCGTCCTGGAATAATTTCTATGATTATCAGATCTTTTAAAGGAATGACTGAAAGACCTGTTTTTTTTGTTCCAATTTCAATGAACTATGAAAAAGTTCTTGAAGGAAATTCTTTTTTGAAAGAAATAATGGGCGGAAGAAAAAGAAAAGAAAGCCTAAAAGATTTATTTTCTGTTTTTAAAGATTTTAGAAATCATCTAGGTGAAGCTTATTTGCAATTTTCAACGCCAATCAATTTAAAAGAATTTTTAGATAATAATTATCCTGACTGGGACAAAAAGGATGAGTCGGATAAAAACTGGCTTTTTGATGCCACCCCTGCCCTCGGCAAAAAAATTATGACAAATATAAATGAATCTGTAGTTGTAACATCTACTTCGTTATTTGCTCTAGCTATTTTAAATTCAGAGATATATTCAACTGGCACAAACACCTTAAAAAAAAGGATATCTCTATATACCTCATTAATAGATGAAGATATATATTCAAAAAAAATTCTAATTCCTGAAAAAACTCCAGAAGTAATAATAGAAAAGGTTAAGAAACTTAATTTAATAAAAGATTTTGAAGCAAATCACTCTATATCATTATCTAGAGATGATGCTGCTAGATTAAGCTTTTATAAAAATAATATCGCTCACTTACTAATAATAGAGTCATTGATTTGTGGTTTTTTTCAAAAGCAAAAAGAAATCTCAATAACCGCTTTGTCAAACCTAATAAAAATAATTTATCCATTTTTAAAACAGGAATATTTTCTAAAATGGGATATTAATGAAATAGATGAAATTATTAAAAACAAAATAAATTTGTTAAAGAAAAACGAATTGATATCGCAAAAAGAAGATAAGTTAATCAGGCCAAATTATAAACATGATCTATTCATAGAGACAGTTGCTCTTGGAAGAATAGTACAACCTTCAATTGATCGATTTTTTATTCTTTTAACTGAACTATGGAAATATGAAGAAAATCATATATCTAAAATAGATTTAGAAAATAAATGCGTTAAATTTTCTAAGTCTTTACAAGAAAAACATTTAAGAATTTCACCTGAATTTTCAGAAAAGTGGGTATTTGATTCATTTTTAAATCAACTGATAGACAGCAAGTTTGTAAAAGAGGATGAAAAAGGTTTGGTATTTCCTTCTTTAATAACAAAAAAAATTCTTGAAGAGGCTCAGGTCTTCATCAACTCTGAATGGTTAAATGAGCTTTCAAACTCAAAAGAAACTTGAAATTTTCAAAATAAACCCAATATAGATAATGAAGATGATTGCCTTAGGGGGTCATCTCACAGGTGACATGCTTATTAAAAAGATGTCTTTAAAAATTAACTTGCTTACATAAGGAGTTTATTATGAAAAATAACCTTTTAAATTTGTCAGATCCTTTTTTTACAACTAGATTTTTAGGATTTGACTCTCTTTTCGATTCGTTAAGAACATTCAGCGAAATCGCAGAAGATTCAAGAACGTATCCGCCTTACAATATTAAAAGAGATGGAAACGATATAACAATCGAAGTTGCAGTTGCTGGGCTAAGTGAAAACGACTTGAAAGTAGAAACCAAAGAAAACAATTTATCTGTCTCTCATGAGGGTTCAGGCAAATCAAATGCTGAGGTTCTTCATCAAGGCATAGCCTCAAGAGCTTTTAGATTGGAATTCTCACTAGCACCTCAAGTGATAGTGAAAACTGCAAACCTAAAAAATGGTCTTCTTGAGATTAGTCTAGAAAGGGTAATCCCTGAATCTGAGAAAGCAAAAGTCATCGAAATTAATTCCGGTGATCTTATAGAAGATTAAAAAATTCTCCTCCCTATAAACACGCCGCACCAGCGGCGTGTTGTTTATAACCCTAAAACTTTTTTGATATCAGGCTTAAAGTAACTTTCCGGCTTTAAAATCTTTCCTTGATCGTTTTTTATAACTCTGCCACCTTGAAACTTGCTCATATTTGAAGATCGCACTTCTTCCCAAACTTTCTCAAAATCTATACCAACACTATTACATAAGCCCATTATTACCCAAACCATATCAGCCAAACCATCAGCCAATTCAATTATGTCTCTCTGCTTAAAAGCCTGAAGAGTCTCTTTATACTCTTCAGTTATTAAATTCATATATAAAGCTTCTTGATCTTCAATTCTCTTTAATTCACTTGATACTTGCTGTTCTCCAGCCTCCATAAATTCTGCTACATCTTTTTGGTAAGTCATAAATACTCTCCTCAGTTATTACCCTGGTATCTGAAATATTAAATATTTCAGTGCTCTGCCTCTTATAATATTTGATGGCTTTAGAGGCAAAGATTTTTCTTTATTAGAATTAAGTCCTGATTTGACTATAATTTTTTTAAAATTTTGTTTCAAGCAAAAATCTATATAGACCTCTATTGCTTCATCTTGTATTTCTAAATTCCGTAAAAATTGAATCTCTTTTTTTGCTCTTGAATCATCATTTGATTGAAACATAGGATCTATATAAGCAATTTCAGCTTTTTTAATTCCTTTTGCTAGAATGAGAGAGTTTTTATGTTCTAAAGAAATTTTATTAGCAAAACTATTTAGCCTTTTATCTGCCCTTGCTCTCTCTAACCCTTGTTCTGTAATTTGGTAAAGCCAAGATATTTTTTCCATCGCCATCACCTCGAAGCCCATCACAGCCATACTAAAAGCATCTATACAAAATCCTGCAGTAAGATCAATTACAGTGCTACCTAAATCTTTTGATGAGAAACATTTCCTTAAGAGGGTATTTTCTGAAAATATTTTTTGAAACTTTAAAAAATCTAAGTAAAAGGGTTTTGAGGTTTTATTGCTTAGGTCTTGTAGTTGCAATTCTTTAGGATTTGCCCAAATGACTAATTTATGAGTTTTAGATTTTCTAATTTCTCTTGGCTCCATAAATACTAATGCATGTTTTAAAGCAAAGGATTTTGCATAAGTTTTATCTCGAGGATTCAAGAAGGAAACGAAAGGATGTCTTTCAGCTATATAACTCATGATATAAGATTACCTCATGGTTAAGCTTCATGAAAATGACATCAAAACGAAAGATGTGTTATCTATGAAGGGGCTACATTTATTTCACTTCAATTTTTCAGCTTGCTCTATGAAAACAAGAATTTTTTTAAATCTAAAAAATGCTGAATATATCCCTCACCACATAGACTTAACCAAAAAAGAAAATTTCTCAGACTATTTTCAAGGTATAAGTCCTAGATCGCTTGTTCCGGTCCTAGTTAGTGATGGGGAGGTTCATATTGAAAGTAACGATATTCTGAAATTTTTAGAACGAAAAATACCTGATCCTGTTCTGATTCCAATTGAAAAGACAGAAGAAATTAACGATCTTCTAGATATTGAGGACGAACTTCACATTGATATAAGAAATGTGACTTTTAAATATTTAGTCCCTAAGTTTCTTGCCTCAAAGGAAGTGCCAAAAAAAGTTGAAAACAAAGCAACTTTGTATGGCAGAGAAGATTCGATTGATAATAAAAATAGGAAATATTGGAAAGAATACTCAAAAAATGGAATTCCAGATGAAGTAGCCGTCAAATCTTTGCTGAGATTAAGGTCACATCTTGAGACTTTTAATGAAGGGCTTGCTCACCATACTTACTTATTAGGAAATGAACTTTCAGTAATAGATATAGCTTGGTTTATATATGTCACTCGTTTGAAAACAGCTAAATACCCTGTCCATATACTTCATCCTCATGTAAATGATTGGTATGAAAAATTAAACGAAAATGAAATGTTTGCCAAAGAAGTAAAGTTACCATGGCCCTCTAAGATATTATTTACCCTGCATTATGCTTACCAAAAATATTTTGGGAAAAGTATAAAAAAAATACTATTAGATTAAAAAAGTAATAATCCAAAACCTAAAATCAGCCTGTAGTAAACAAATGGCATGAAGGTTAGTTTATCTATAAATCTCAAAAAAATGCTGATACACAACAAAGAACTTAAAAAAGAAAATAACATGATTGCTGCTATGTCCTCATACTTAACTTCTATCTCATTTATATTTGTGTTGGCAAACTCACCCAAAACTATAAAAAGCAAAGTTGGAATAGCTAGTAAAAATGAAAAACGAAGTGCTTGTACTCTTGAATAGCCCAAGAAAAGAGCTGCAATAATTGTAATTGCTGACCTGCTGGTTCCTGGGACGATAGCTAGGCATTGAGCTAAACCAATAAAAAAAGCTGATTTAAGTGATATATCTTCTTCTGCTGATCTTTTATTTCTAAGTTTTTCGACGTACCACAATATAAAGGCGAAAATTATTGTTGAAAAAGCAATAACATTCAAATCTCTAAAAATAATCTCTGCAATATCCCGTGAAAAAAAACCCACAAAAACTATGGGAAGAGTCGCAACAAAAATTTTATTTAATAAAGAACTTGAATTAGTCAAGCTATAGCTATTTAAAGCTTCCAACAAATCTCTTCTGAAATAAATAATCACAGCAAATAAGCTTCCGCCATGTGCGAAGATATCCATTATTAAACCTTGATCATTCCAGCCAGTAATTTTTGAGACAATGATGAGATGTGCTGAACTTGAAACAGGTAAATATTCAGTTATTCCTTGAACTATAGATAAAATAATTATTTGAAATAATTCCATTATTCTTTCTTAACCCATTGGTCACTTCCCGAAAGATAGACTGGAAATACTTCTTCGGGCTTTTTTCTTAGGTCTTTATTTTGAAGATCATATTTTGCTATTTCTAATAAGTAAGTCGCAGTTGGAGGAAAGTAATAATAAGAATCAGTTTTCCTAAACAGCTTTTTAAACCATGTTTTTTTTTCTCCTAAATAACCCTTATCTCCTGTGTAACTACCTTTGTAATCTTTCTTTAAAAATGAAGATAACTGATCTTTTTTTAAAACAAAATCCCCACAAACTTCTTCAGCAATACCTAAGTCATTTTTTACATAGTGACCTATATATAGATCATTCATGTGAGCGTCTTGTATGATTTTTATTTCAGAGCCGATTGCTTTTTGAGTATCAGAATAAGCAAGCTTTGGGCTTAAATAACTTTGAGCAATTACCTTTAAACTAGAATAAGGAATAATCTCAATTCCTAATCCAAGGGCAAGTCCTTGAGCCACTGAACAGCCTACTCTAAGACCCGTAAATGAACCTGGGCCGTTGCTGATTAAAATTAAATTTAAGTCTTCCTTTGAAATTTCTGCGCCTCGCAGACATTCATCAATGTATTTAAAAATTAAAACACCATGGCTATTTTCCTTATCCGCACTAATCGAATTTATCGTCCCTTTAGTGTTTTGAATTGCTATTGAGCACCAAGGATTTGACGTTTCTATGGCAAGAACATTCATTTTAGGGATTAAGGAAATTTAAAATATTCGTTTTTATAATTTCAACTTCATCAGTGCCATCTGTCGAAAGATATCTTAATTGACTCTGTGATTCTTTCTCTCGATAGAATTTTATTAAAGGTTCTGTTTGGTTCCAATAAACTTTTAGCCTGTCTTTAACTGTCTCTGGCATGTCATCTTTTCTAGTAGTCAAAGGTTCTCCAGTTTCGTTGTCTTTACCTTCATTTTTAGGAGGATTATATTTCACATGGTAAGTTCTACCTGAATCTAAATGTACCCTTCTTCCTGATATTCTTTCAACAA
>MDTD01130849.1_pt1 | contig 10579 bp, 6 predicted proteins | sample 811221 | NCBI WGS metagenome assembly MDTD01 (sample SAMN05326646, study PRJNA326480) | marine metagenome | isolation source: seawater | place: Pacific Ocean: South West | collected 2011
CAATGCCAACTTTCTTTTCTGGGGACGGACCTAGAAAATGAATGTCGCCGAGTGATTCTAAGCCGGCATGGGCCCGTTCGCAAAGGATCTCTTCATGACGTTGAATGGCAGCAAGACCCACGTTGTTCAAATAGTCGATCGCCGCTCCAAGGCCGATCGCCGGTACGATTGGTGGTGTGCCAGCTTCGAACTTGGCGGGAAGACCCGCCGGCTCAAATCGGTCCAGGTAAACACGATTGATCATGCTGCCGCCACCTAAAAACGGAGGCATTTTTTCCAGGAGATTCTCGCGACCATAGAGAATGCCGACGCCAGACGGCCCCATCATCTTATGGCCACTGAACGCCAGGAAGTCGACACCCAGATCCTGCACATCGGTTTGCAGTTTGGGAGCACTTTGAGCCGCATCCAGCAACGTTAAAGCGCCCGCCTGGTGAGCCATCTCCACCATCTGACGAGCCGGGTTGATCGTACCTAGCACGTTAGACGAAGCGGTGAACGCCACCATCTTCGTCTTTTCATTCAAGAGCTGAGCGTAGGTTTCAAGACACAGGATGCCGTCGTCGCTAATCGGAATGTGGCGAAGTTTGCAGCCCGTGCGTTCCGCCAATTGTTGCCAGGGAACAAGATTCGAGTGATGTTCCATCTCGGTCAGGATGATCTCATCATCGGGCCCGACGCACGAATCACCCCAGCTACGGGCAACGACATTAATGGATGTGGTTGTTCCCGTCGTGAAAATAATCTCGTGGTCGTGTGCCGCGTTGATCAACTTTTGGACTCGAACACGCGCCTCCTCATATAACTCAGTGCTCTGTTCACTAAGCCAATGGATGCCACGATGGACGTTCGCGTAATGCTTTTCGTAGCTGTCGACCACTGCCTGGATGACCTGACGCGGCCGCTGTGTTGTTGCCGCGTTGTCCAAATAAATCAGCGGCTTATCTTTGTGAAGCCTGCTCGACAGAATGGGGAAGTCGGCGCGGATACTTTCGGGATCTAGAGGGAGTGTCGGATCGGCAACAGGCATTATGACTCGTCTCCCAAATTTGGTCCGTTAAAGGTAGGGCTGTCGGTGTGATCATCAACATCGATAGCCGTGAAGATCGCCGAATGCAAAACACGCCAAGGGAGTAAGCAACATTCCTGTTGATCGGGCGTCAAGCGGGAACCAAAAAGTTCCAGCATTTGCTCAGAGGTGAAGCCCCTCACATGGTCCACCGACTTGCCATCCATCTGCTCCACTAGCATGGAGGCTGCGGCCTGGCTGATGCAAGAGCCGTCGCCATTAAACCAGATATCTTCGATCGTGTCGGCATCGTTGATCCGCATTTCGATTCTGATGGTATCTCCACTCGCAGCGTCGCACTTTTCATCCGCGTGAGTTGGTCGCTCGCAGGGGCCTCGGTGATAGGGGTCCTCGTAATGATCGACTACGTGTTTTGGGTGTAGTTTTTCGACGTTATTCATTGACTCAGCCTAGAGAGTAGGAAGCCGTATGTGGGAGAGCCTGACCGTTTAGTTGGAGGAACGCGGTGCCACTCCATGACAGTTTAGGAATGAGGTCCACTGGGGTCTAGGTGCTGCCGGGTCCGATTCCTGGGATCTGAGGTGTCCGGCGGTTGCGTTCGGGCGTTGGCAGGCGGAAAGCTAGCGCATTCGCCAGATTTCTCGGTCAGGGATTCCGAGTTTGGCTTGAGTCTTCTCGATTTGCTGCTTAAATCGCTTGGCATCGACCGGATAGCCTGCGGTTGGTTTAAGCTCGTCTCCAAGCTGCGTCTGCCAGAATTGGTTAAAGGCTCCCATCGCGACTTCACGCAGGTACTTGGATGCCATCGACGCCAGGGCAGATGGCAGGAAACTCTCCCCTTTGGCACGAAAACAGATGCGAATTGAATGGTCGGGTGATCCGATGTCATAGGCGCTCTCTAATCGGCCCTCTCGGATCACTCGAACCAATCCTTTCGCCAGGCTTGGCTGGAGCAAGCCAGCGTAGTGATTTCTGCCGCCATGTTTGTCACAGATGATCAGGGTCGGTTCTGCAGGTAAACGATCGAGTTGATCACCGATTAATTCCAGAGTTGTTTCCGATAGCAGTGCGCCTTTCGAACCGCTTTGCTCAATGATCCGGTTGAATTCTCCCGGGAATATTGCCTTTGAGCTGATAGAGATTAATTCAACAGCGGCCTGTTCCAGCTGCTTTTTCAGATGCTCGGTCGAGTCGGCGAGTTCTTCTTTCGAAAGATCGAATGGGACATGGCTATCGTAGTTTTGGTACCACGTAAGTTGATCCATGGTGGCGGGGGCTGCAGGACTGAGAAGCGACCAGAGCTGTCGCCAACAATGGGGCTGCTCTTGGGTCAAGATGAGGGCTGGCAGAACGCCTCGCTCCAGACCACTCAGTTTACCCCCTGGTCGATAGAGGACTTTTGAGTCGGCAATGGTGATGCTTGCCTTTTCGTCAGCCGGGTCCGCTGAAACGCAAGGTTGTAGCCGTTGGTAAAGATCTCTGTTGAGATCCCCATCAGCAACTCGCCAAACAGAGGTCGAGACGATGAGAGGGCCTAAATTGGGGCCGTAGCCCGCTTCGTCTGTACCTATCAAATATGCCATGGCAGGCAGCCTCGTGAATCGAACGTGATTCGTCAAGAGACCACTGCAAAAAAGCAGATCATCATCGACGATCCGAGCATGGTCTTACTTGAAAATGATGAGACCCTGGCCTTGGGAGTTTGGAATCCCATCGGCTGGCACCCATCGTTGTAAATCACGACCGGGGATGATTCGTTCGATTCCCAGAGCCCAGGCTTGACCGGGGTTGGGGATGCTCGGACTGATTTGATCCCAGGGAATGGCAGCCTCGAGTGACCAGCCGGCGGCGTGGTCGTGAGCGGCGATGTACCAGGTCGGATTCCAACTGATGTCGTCATTCAGAGCATCGATCGCCCAGCCTCGTTGATCAATGGTGATTTTCCAATGTGTTTGGTAGTCGCGATCGATATCGAGCTGGATTTCAAGCCGATCTTGATCGGATAGATCCGCATCACGTTGGCGAGTTTCCTGAGGGTGGCTACTTGTCAGACTCTTTGCGTTCCGCTCACACTTGGCGCTCAGATAAAGGAAGTTTTTGTCCCAAGCCCATTTCATTTCAGTTTTGAGGTGCTTCCCGGATTGTTGCGATTGAAGTTGAATTGCGGCAACATTCTTCCAGACTTCATCCTTCAATTCACCATCCAGATACGGCGGGGTTTTCGTCAAACGACAGATGGGTTGAGTTCCCTTGTTGCCTTTTTCGTTTCGCAACAAGGCGATTTCACTCGCGGCGATCTGTTTCCATTTCAAGTCGGTTTGGTTGGCGAGTTGATTTCGCCAGAATCGTTCGGCCTCACTGCCCCGGCCGACCCGTTTGTACAAGGAAGCGAGAGGAAAACGCAGCATCGGTTCGAAATAAAGATCGGGTTGTTGTAGCTGAATCGACTTGGCTGCTTTCAACGCCTCCTGGCTCCGGAGTTCATCGGTTTCCTCCAAAGACTCCGGCGGATTGGCATCGGGTTCGTTAATTTGTTCGAAGGTTGCTTGTCGAACACCGGTTTGCGGTCGTGGCAATTGCAGCACGGATGTGGCGAGATGTTGGACCTCGTTTTCGTGAGGCAGTTTCCAATGGAGTCGACCTTCTTGACTCGCGAGTCGAATGAATTTCTTCAACCGTGCCGATTCAGAGAGTGGGTGGTCTGCCATTTCGGATAGTTGATCGAAGAGAGCATAGGCAGCTGCCGTCTGACCGCTCATTTCAAGTTGGGTCGCTGCCTGGTACATCAGATCACCGCGGTCGGATTCCGAAAGATCGGTCAGCATTTGGTTGATCCTTTGCAGACGTTGCTGAGAATTCTCATCCTGAGAACTCAATAGCATCTCGATCGTACGCCGACGTTGTGCTTGTTGATGAAGTTGCTTGAACTGATCGTTAATGGTCAGGTCTTGTCGCTGCATGCGACTGCCTTCGGCCAGCGTTGAAGCGTGGAAGAGTCGAACTCGCTCGCGACGATTTCCCGCGAGTCCATGATTGCCGGTGATCTCGAAGAGCAGTTCCGCCGGACTTTGCCGGTACTTCTGATTCAGGAGCGACCTTGCCTTGGCCGCCAGTGTGCTGTTCGTTTGTCCCAGCGGTAAGACCATCCGATTCGACATGACTCGATAGGAACGGTCATCATTTGTGCCGAGGGTGGTTATCTGTTGAACTTGCCAGGGTTTCAGGCCGCCCGATTGCAGTTGATTAGGATAGGATTGCTGGTCAGTCGCTTGATCGATCGCATTTCGCACTAATGATTCGATTAATTTGAAGCCGCCTTCGTCCGTGCGGGGATCATCTCCGATCACGATCATTTCGGGTTGGTAGAGACGGATTTGGCGAACGAGATATTCTGAGAGTTGTTCGCGGCTGTTTGTGGATAACGCACGATCCCATTCTTTCGAAATGGTGGCGGCGCTTAATTGAAGACGCGAGTCGATGACAGGAAGTGACTGGATCACATTCGCACCGCTGCCGCCAACGGCAATCGTTGCGTCATGGAGGCGGCTGGCGATGGATACCGTTCCCGTTTGGTGAGCGTTAGGGCGCGGACCACTCAAAATCTCGACACCCGACAGGAAGCCTTCTCCGCCAGCCACCTGTGCCAGAAACTCCCACGGCACGCGATCGACTTGACTGGCCACGACCATTACACCAAGACGCTGAGGATTGTCGGATTGTCGATCCCAGGTGAGACCTCCGTCGCGAGTCGACAAAATCGTTCCTAACGCTCCTACTGCCCAGCCATGTTGAGCGTCGACAAAATGCAGATCAAACAAGGGTAGCATTTGATTCGTCCGTTGGACCTCCCAGGTTCGTCCACCATCACGACTGTGCAGAAGGTGACTGCCGGGGGCTCCCCCAATCCACAGATGTTGGTTGACACCCGTGATCGCGAGCCAGTCGTATTCCGATAGCCACTGTTCGGTTGGCAGTTGAGCGGGCTTGATCCAGGTCTTGCCCCCGTCACTCGTGCCAGCAAAGCGTCCTTGATTTCCACACACGAAACCGTGCTGCGAGGACGCCATGTGGAGACGTTTGGGTAAGGCACTCCCAAGCGGTGAAGTTGTCAACGACTTTAAACCTTGTCTCGTGACGCGAGTCACACGGCCGGTTCGTTCAATAAGAAGACCTTCGCCGTTGGGTGCAAAGCAAATATCATTTCCACCTGTGGTGACGCCGGGCATCGGTGTCCAGTGCTTACCACTGTCTTCTGTGCGAAAAACAGCCGAAGGAAACATTGCCGTCGGTCGCGCCGTGAGAAATCCTCGCTTGTCATCGAGAAAAACCACTTTGGTGAGCCACGGCAGAAAGTCGGTTGTTTTTTCGACCCAAGTGGCTCCTCCATCGGTCGTCCTTAAGACAACACCGATCGCTCGATGGGTGTAGGGAACCGAATATCCACCGACAGCCCAGCCGTTGAATTCATCCAAAAAGAACACGGACTCGAGTCGGCAGGTAACCGGTGTGGTTTGCAGATGCCAACTGGTTCCTCCGTCTACCGTCTTCAAAATCGTACCGCGATCCCCGACGCTCCAACCAGTTTGGTTGTTGACGAAGAAGACATCGTAAAGATTGGCGTCCATTTGGAACGGTGCCGGCCACTCCTTGGCCGGGGCGGTGTGGGCGTGGATCGCCAGTTGTGTCATCGCAAGGGTTACGATGATCGCGCATTGTTGCAGCGGCATGGATCTTCCTCCGTGTTGATCTCGCCTGATTCTAACGCGCATCCTGCCGAAACTTGAACGGCAAAGAGGACCGTTCACAAGCAAGAGTGTGCGATCGAATTCCAGCCCGCGACATCCAGCCTGGAAAGCGAGCACTCTGCCAAGTGCATTGTCCGAGATACTCGTGATCGATCTCCGTGGTTTTCAAGTCTCATAAGCGGGGTTGCAGCCATGCAAGCATCGCCTCGTGGGTTCGCCTTGTCAGATCATTCGTAATTCGATTAGACTCCGCCGCCAATTTTGGCTTGAACGCGGTTTTCCCGGTTTGGTTCTGCTTTCTTCTCCCACCCGGAGACAGTCAACAAAATTTCAGCGGAGCCTGCCTGGTACTCTGGGTAGACTTCAGGTGGAGCTCGTCCTGTGAATCTGACACTAGCTTTGGTCGTATGCGCGAGTCTGGTAGTAGCCGATCCCGAAGGGGGGACTCGCGAGGCTCCCGATACCATCGCCTTTTGTGAACCAACCCTGGTTGCCGCGCTCTTGCCATGGGTTAACTATCGCAGTTCCCAGGGACACAACATTCAAGTCGATAGTCGCGCCCTTACGGCGGATGAAATTCGACAGGCGATTGCCAAGGCAGCCGATGGTGGTCAACTCAAGAACGTGGTCTTGGTGGGCGATGTCGAATCGCGTCCCCAGCCAAACGTGCCACGAAGAGGTGTTGCCACAAACTATCCGAAGGCAAAGATTAATGTGCAGTGGGGTTCGGAACCAGAAATTGCCAGTGACAATCCTTTCGGAGATCTTGACGGGGATTCGGTGCCGGAACTTGCCGTGGGGCGACTGTCGGCCACCACACCCGACGAATTACAGACGATCATTCGCAAGATTGTCGATTACGAACAGGATTCAGCCAACGGACTTTGGCGGCGCCGCATTAACTTCGTTGCCGGTGTGGGCGGATTCGGCTTGCTCGCCGATGCCGTGCTCGAATCGGCAACTCGTTCTTTCATCAGCCAAGGGATTCCTCCCGAGTTTCGTACATCGATGACGTATGCGAGTTGGCGTAGTCCCTATTGCCCAGATCCGCGCGCTTTTCGTCAAACGGTAATCGGACGTTTCAATGAGGGTTGCCTCTGCTGGATCTACATCGGGCACGGACACCGTCATGAGTTGGACTGGGTTCGAGTTCCGAATGGTCGGGCGCCGATTTTGTCAGGAGATGATGTGGTTCAAATCCGTTCCCGGCAGGGGAGTCCGATCGCAGTGTTTCTCTCCTGCTATGCGGGCGCCTACGACGCCCCGGAACTTTGTCTTGCCGAGCAGCTCTTGAGGCAGCAGGGCGGTCCGGTTGCCGTCCTTGCCGGATCCCGAGTCACGATGCCTTATGGAATGGCCACCATGAGCCAATCGTTGATGCGGCAGCTGTTTCATCAGCGGGCTCAGACTTTGGGTGAAATGATGCTGGCCACAAAACGGGAGATGGCACAGTCCAAGCCAGAGGGCTTCAGTCGTCGCATGTTGGATACTCTGGCGGCGGCGATCAGCCCCAATCCGAAAGGCTTGGATGTCGAACGACAAGAACATGTCGAATTGTTTAACCTGCTGGGAGATCCGCTGCTGCGTATTCGACATCCGAAAAAAATCGACGTCACGACCGTAGGATTGGCTGAGCCTGGACAAAGCTTGAAGATCCACTGCGAGGGTGGACTGTCTGGAGTCGCTATCATCGAACTGGTCTGCCGCAGAGGGGATTTCACCTACGAACCCGAAGCTCGACTCGAATACGATGGGTCTCATCAGGGGATGCAAGCGTTGAATGCCGAATATTGGCGGGCCAACAACGATTGTTTCGTTCAGCGTCGCATCCTGGTGGATTCCGACACATTTCAGACGGAATTGAAGATCCCGGAAAACGCGGAGGGTCGTTGTTACGTTCGAGTTTTTGTGGAGGGAGACCGGGACTTTGGAATGGGAGCGGCAATCGTGAAGATTGCCAAAGCGGAAAACGATTCTGGAAAAGAGCCTGAACTTGCTACCAATCCAGGTGATAGCAAGCTGCAGTAAACCCGTTCTGGCTTGGTCGCTGGATCTTCTGCCGCTATTATGGTCGACAGGATGATCGCCGAGCGATGATTGGCAGGCCGGTGTTCACCTGCTTTGGGGTCACAAAAATTCACAGACGATTGAGAGAGCAGTATGTCGGAGTTTCGTGTCGAGCGTGATTCGATGGGGGATGTCCAGGTACCCGCGGATGCGTACTATGGTGCCCAAACACAACGAGCGGTTGAGAACTTTCCAATTTCAGGTTGGACGTTACCCGCATCGATGATCCATGCGATGGGACTCGTGAAGTTTGGCTGTGCGATCGCCAATCGTGATCTCGGGAAACTCACTGGTTCGGGTAAAACAACGCTTGCTGATGATCAGGTTGAGGTTTTGATCCAGGCTTGTCGCGAGGTTGCCGAGGGCAAGTTAGATGACAACTTCCCCGTGGACGTCTTTCAAACAGGATCGGGAACGTCAAGCAATATGAACGTCAATGAAGTGATCTCGAATCGGGCCATCGAGATCGCTGGTGGGGATCGTTTTGCGACCGAGAAGCCGATCCATCCGAACGATCACGTGAACATGGGGCAAAGTACGAACGATACTTTTCCCACCGCGATTCACGTTGCTGTCGGATTGCAAATCAAGCGAGAGTTACTGCCCTCGTTAGAAAGTCTCCGCGATCATTTGCGTCAGAAGGCTGAAGCTTGGGACAAGGTGATCAAGATCGGCCGGACGCATCTGATGGACGCCACGCCGCTGCGTCTCGGACAAGAGTTTGGTGGTTTCGCCCGGCAGCTTGAGTTTTCCGTCGAGCGAGCGGAGGCCGCGATCCAGGCAGTCCTCGAGTTGCCCGTTGGCGGCACCGCCGTTGGTTCAGGAATCAATACGCATCCCGAGTTCGGACGACGGGTGACCGAAGCTATCGCCGCAGAGACAGACATTCCGTTTGTTGAGGCTGTCGACCATTTTGAAGCCAATGCTCAACGCGATGGGCTGGTTAGCTGCCACGGTCATCTCCGGACCATCGCTGTGACGTTGATGAACGTTGCGAACAATATTCGCTTCCTGGGGGCAGGCCCTCGTTGTGGGTACTACGAAGTCAAGTTGCCCTCCCGTCAGCCAGGTAGCTCCATCATGCCCGGTAAAGTGAACCCAGTCATGTGCGAAAGCGCCATGCAGGTTGCCGCACGGGTGATGGGAAATGATCAGACCATTACAACCTGCGGAGCGATGGGCGGCCAATTTCAGCTCAATATTATGATGCCAGTGATGGGGCAGACCGTTTTGGAAAGTGTGCAGCTCCTGGCCGGTATTAATCGTGCCTTCGTCGAATTCTGCGTGGCGGACATGGAGGCCAATGAGGAAGCGTGTGAGGCAGCCGTCGAGCAGAGTCTCTCCATGGTGACCAGCCTCAATCCGCTCATTGGATATGAAAAAGCTGCGTCGTTGGCCAAAGAGGCATTCGCCTCGGGAAAAACGATTCGTCAGTTGTGTCGGGAAAATGGCATCTTGCCCGAAGCCACTCTCAAAGAAGCACTTGATCCTTGGAGAATGACAGAACCGCATGAATAATGTGGTCCGTCATTGGAATATGGAGGTTCCGATGTTGAGACGCTTGATCAACGGCTGGGAGTTACCGAGTTGTCTGTTGGTGTTCACTCTCTTGGGAACGGCATCCGCGGAAGGACAAACGGGGGCTCCTGTCGGCTTTCCCCCGGGAACGCCCGCTAGCAGCGTGGTTCGACAACAGATCGATCTCATCTATAGGCAAGCTGCGGCGGCAAAGAATCTCGAAGAGATCGGTCAGGCTCTCGCGGCTGCCCAACAGATTAAACCTCAGGATCTCAAAACGCGCGATTATCTGCTGAATCTGACCGCGTGGATGCATAATCGCCGCGGCGAAATGTTCACCGAGATGGCCAGTGTGCAAACGAAGGGCGGGAACTCGACTGATGCGGCAAGATTCGAGGCTCAGGCCATTGCCGAATTCTCCTCCGCGATCCAGATGCACCCGAATTCTCGAGCATTCCACAATCGCGGCGTGAGTTACGCGACAGAGGGTAAGTATGAGCAGGCTCTACAAGACTTTACGAAATGCCTGCAGCAAAATCCGAACGATTTAAACGCACGTTTTAATCGGGCTGAACTCAACCTCGAACTGGGCAATTACGAGCAGGCAGAGCAAGACTACTCAATGCTCCTGACGGCTCAACCCAACGATTCGGCGGCGCTCGTAGGACGCGCTCATGTCCGCTTTTACATCGGGAAATTTGAAGATTCTTTGCTCGACTTTGACGATGCTATCGCTCGTGATCCCAGCAATGCACTCGCCTATGCCGATCGAGCCGACCTTTATGCGTACCTCGGACGTTGGGAAGAAGCGGCTCGGGATTATCGAACGGCAATCCGCATCGACAACAATCTCGGTCGGGCCTATCAAAGTGCCGCCTGGTTGATGGCGACCTGTCCCGAGGATCGTTTTCGGGACCCCCAGCTGGCACTTCGTGCGGCCAAACGGGCAATTGATTTAGAAGGAAGTCGGGACTACCGATATATGGATACTTTGGCGGCTGCACAGGCCAATGCGAACCTGTTTCCCCAGGCTCAGCAGACAATGCAAGATGCATTGAGAAGTGCTCCGGCTGAGGTCGTTCCCGAATTGGAGCAGCGCTTGACGCTCTATTCTGCCAATCGGCCCTATCGGGATGTGCCTCAGTAGTTTGCCAGACGTCGATCGGGGAGACTCTGAAAAGGTTTCAAGAAACTTACTTAATATGACCTTTTCGGAATG
>MDTD01004668.1_pt1 | contig 10578 bp, 14 predicted proteins | sample 811221 | NCBI WGS metagenome assembly MDTD01 (sample SAMN05326646, study PRJNA326480) | marine metagenome | isolation source: seawater | place: Pacific Ocean: South West | collected 2011
GGGAACTGCCTCTGATTTGATTTTGGTCAAGTTATGTGGTGCCCACCTGTAAAACAGGCAACAGAGGATAATTTGCCGACGTTTTTTTTGGCTACCGTAAAAATATTATGACTTCTAAATTGATACTTCGAAAAAAATGCCAAAAAAAACGGGAGATATATTTTAAAAAGAAAGGTAACGACTGTTTAAAAGAAGAACAACTTAATCAATTGATTTCAGAAATTAATTCTAAATTAAATATATTTTCAATAGCTATTTATTATCCAATAAAATCTGAAATTTCACCATTGAAATTACTTAAAATTTGTAAAAGTTTGTCCATGGAGATTTGTTTTCCTGTAATTTGTAAGAATGTTAATGAGTTGATATTTTCTAAGTTTGAAGACGAAAAAAAACTAATAAAAAATAAATATGGTATTTATGAACCAATTAAAATTAATCAAATTTTTCCAGATATTATTTTCGTGCCAATGTTAGGATTTGATAGAAATTTAAATCGTTTAGGTTATGGAAAGGGATATTATGATAGAACTATTGCAAAATTGAGAAAATCAAAAAAAATATTTGTTATTGGCTTAGCATATGATAATCAAATGATACAAAATATGCTTACTGAAGATCACGACGAAAAGATGGATATAATTCTGACAGATAAAAAAATTTATAGATAAGAAATTCTAAAAAATGAAAATACTATTTATTGGAGACATAGTTGGCAGAAAAGCTAGAAGCTTTGCCATTGAAAAAATTAAACAATTTAAAAAAAGTAAACTTTTTGATCTAATAATAGTAAATGTCGAAAATTCTGCTGGTGGATTTGGAGTTACTCCAGAGATATGTGATAATTTCATTATGAATGGTGCGGATGTATTAACGTCTGGAAATCATATTTGGGATAAAAAAGAAATAATTAAATATATTGATAACACAAATAAATTGTTAAGACCAATGAACATGGTTGCAGGAACTCCTGGTCTTGGTATTACAATAATTAATTCGTTACATGGGAAAATTGGTGTTGCAAATATAATGACAAATTTATTTATGCCTAAATCAGAACCTGTTTTTGATATACTAAATCAGATAAAACTTAAATTTAGTTCTAATGAGGACCTATGTTTTTCTCTTGTAGATGTTCATGGAGAAGCAACCTCTGAAAAGCTGGCAATTGGTCATTTGTTAGACGGTCATGTTTCAGCAGTAGTAGGTACTCATACTCATATTCCGACATGTGATTATAGAGTTTTAGAAAATGGAACAGCATACATAACTGATGTGGGCATGAGTGGAGATTATAATTCTATTATAGGAATGGAAAAGCAAGCAGCTATTTCAAGGTTTCAATATCCTAAGAATAAACAACCTAGATTAACTGTCGCAGATGGCCCTCCTACTCTATGTGGTGTAATAATTACATCAAAAAAAAATGGTTTGGCGGAATCTATTAAACCTATTAGAATAGGCGGAATAATTGAAAATGTTGGATTATAAAATTAATTATGGCAGGACATTCAAAATTTAAAAATATTATGCATCGAAAAGGTGCTCAAGATGCTAGAAGAGCAAAAAAATTTGCTCGATTAATAAAAGAGCTTCAAGTTGCGGCTAGATCAAGTGTAGACCCTGAGAGTAACCCAAGGTTAAGAACAGCTTTGTCAGCTTGTAAATCTGCTAATATGCCAAAAGACAATATTCAAAGAGTTTTAAATAAAGTAAATTCTGGTGAACAAGACAATTTAGAAGATATTAGATATGAAGGTTATGGCCCAGGTGGAGCTGCTATAATTGTTGAGGCATTGACAGACAATAGAAACAGGACTGCTTCTGAAGTTAGATCATCCTTTACAAAATATAATGGTAATTTAGGTGAAAGTGGTTCTGTTAGTTATCTTTTTAAAAATCTTGGTTTGATTATTTATGAAAATAAAGAGAATTTAAATGTTGATGAAATTTTTGATTTCGCAATCGAAAATGGAGCTTCTGATGTTGATTTTCATGAAGATAAAATTGAAATATTATCTACAATCCCAAATTTTAATGATCTTCGAGATAAGCTAGAATTAAAGTATGGGTTACCAGATCAATCTGAAATATCATGGATTCCTGAAAATTACATAAATCTTGATGAAGAAAAAAGTATTTCAATGATGAAGTTTTTAGAAGCTTTAGATAATTGTGAAGATGTACAAAATGTTTTTGGGAACTTTAATATAGATCCAAGTGCGTCAGAGAAGTTTAATTGAAGATTCTAGGTATAGATCCCGGGTTAAGAAAAACTGGATGGGGAATTGTAGTTTGGAAAAAAAATTCTTTTAATTATTTAGATGATGGCTTTTATATTCAAAATGATGATCTTGAATTAGGGCAAAAGCTTTTAAAAATATTTAATAGCTTAAGTTTTTTAATAAAAAAAACTAATCCTGATTTAATTGGAATTGAGCAAACATTTGTAGGTTCAGGAAATACTTCCAGTTTAAAACTTGGTATGGCAAGAGGTATATGTATTTTAACTGCTGCAAAATTAGGAGTGAAAATACTCGAAATTCAGCCTAAACTTGTAAAAAAAAATATAACTGGTTCTGGAATTGCCTCAAAAGATCAGGTAAAACATATGGTAAAAAAGATATTAAATGTGGTACCTAAAAGTGAAGATAGTTCCGATGCCTTAGCTGTTGCTATGTCTATTCAATCAAAAACTATTGGAAAACTTGATAATGGACAATATTCTAGTAGATTAGATCAAGCGATTGCAAAAGCTCTTGAAAAAGAAAAATTAAATATTACAAAATGATAGCAACTTTATCTGGAAAATTAAAATATAAAGCAAATAGCCAAGTTATTGTCGATGTAAACGGTATAGGATATTGTTTGCAAGTATCCAAAAATACATTAAATCAAATCGGAAATATTGATGAATCAGTATTTTTAAATACTGACTTACAAGTAAGAGATGATAGTATTTTAATGTATGGTTTCAAATTTGAAAGTGAGTTAAACATGTTTAAACTCCTACAATCCATTCAAGGTATTGGTCCTCGTGCAGCTTTGTCAGTTTTATCAGCATTGAATGTTGAACAAGTTATAATAGCAATCAAATCTTCTGATAAATCAGCTTTTCAAAAAGCAGAGGGCATCGGTCAGAGAGTTGCAACTAGAATAGTTTCTGAGTTGCAGGAAAAAATTGATAAATTTTCATTCACAAACAATAACGAAAATTTAAACAATTTAAGTAAAACTTTTGACGAAGAAGATGCCATTGGCAATACAAATATTTTTGAAGATACTATCTCTGCAATTGTAAATCTAGGCTATTCTAAAAGTGATGTGTATTTGGTAGTGAATTCTATATATAATGAAAATAGTGAAAATGAAAAACTATCTATTGAAAAAATAATTCCTTTAGCTTTAAAAAAGTTGTCAAAATAAATAATGAATAAAGATAATATATCTAATGATCATCAAGAGAGTAATGTTAATACAATTGACTTAGCATTAAGACCAAAAAAATTAGTTGATTTTATTGGACAAAAAAAAGTTCAAAGTAATTTATCTACATTTATTAAAGCTGCTTCAGTAAGGGATGAGCCTATGGATCATATCCTGTTGCATGGTCCCCCAGGATTAGGGAAAACCACATTAGCTCATATTGTATCATCAGAATTGAATGTTAATATTAGAACAACATCAGGGCCAATATTAAATAAAACTGGAGATTTAGCTGCTATTCTGACTAATCTTCAGCCCAAAGATGTTTTGTTTATCGATGAAATACATAGGTTATCCAGTGTAATAGAAGAATATTTATATTCTGCTATGGAGGATTTCCAAATTGACTTAATAATTGGTGAAGGGCCAGGAGCAAGATCAATAAGAATTGATGTTCCTCCATTTACTCTAATTGGAGCAACTACGAGAGCTGGATTATTAACAACGCCCCTGCGAGATAGATTTGGTATTCAAATCAGAATGGAATTTTATAGTAATAATGATTTGAAAAATATTTTAAAAAAATCGTCTTTGAAATTGAATCTTGAAGTAACTGATGAAGCAGCATTAGTGATAGCTGAAAGATCTAGAGGCACACCAAGAGTCGCAGGTAGGTTGTTAAGACGCATTAGAGATATTAGTTCTGTAAAAAAAAATAAAAAAATTGATCAAATTTTTGCTATTGAAGCACTAGAACAGCTAGATGTGGATCAATACGGATTAGATGCACTGGATAGAAAATATATGCAAATAATAGTAGAAAAATATCAAGGTGGGCCTGTTGGATTAGAAACTATTGCTGCGGTTTTATCAGAACAAAAAGATTTAATTGAAGAAGTCATAGAACCATTTCTTTTACAAAAGGGATTCATTGAAAGATCAAAAAGAGGAAGAATTGTAACCAAAATTGGCTGGAAACATTTAGGTTTAGAACCTGTGAATGAAGCTTCTAATCAAATTAATTTGTTTGAAAAAAAATAATTCATTAATGCAAGATTATTTAAGTAATTCTATGATTAAAAATACATTAAATGGTGAAATTGTAGATTATGTACATCATTATAACGTAAGAGTATTTTTTGAAGATACTGATGCAGGTGGTATCGTCTATCATGCAAATTATTTAAAATATTTTGAAAGAGCTAGAACATCTCTTCTAAATTTAATTAATATTGATCAAAAAGAATTACTTGAAAAAAGAAGAATTGGGTTTGTTGTAAGAGATATTAATTTAAGAATAAATAAATCATTCCAATTAAATCAAATTCTTTTGGTAAAAACTTGCCTTAAATCTGCCAAAAAGTCCTGTATAGTTCTTAGACATGAGGCTTTTGATAAACAACAAAAAATAAATAGTGATAATCCACATGTCGAATGCGAAATTCAAATAGTTATGATTGACGATAAAAAAAAAGTAAAAGATATAAGTAAATTTTTAGATCATTCTTTTTTCAGAAATATACGAGGTATTAAATGAATCCAAAATTAAATACACCTTCTTCATCAGAAATGAAGATAGAAAATTTTCAGTCACAAGATTTCTCATTATTAGAACTTTTTTTTAAAGCAGATGCTATTGTTATGCTGGTGATGTTATCCTTAATTTTTTTATCTATATGGTGTTGGGCAATAATTTTTAATAAATACTTTAAATTTAGAAATGAAGTAAAAACAAGAGATAACTTCGAACAATATTTTTCAACTTCAGAGATTGACCATTCTGCTCTTGAAAAATACATAAAGGAAAAAATAGAATTAAATACTTATAATTCCTTTGAGATAATCTATTTCAATGCAAAAATAGAGTTTTCTAAAGTCACATCAACTGGTAGACCAATAAATTTAAATTCGTTTGTAGAAAAACTTGAAAATATAATCGCTTACACATTGACAAAGGAAAAACATAGACTCCAAAAAAGTATGACAGTCTTGGCTTCAATCGGATCTATATCTCCATTTATAGGACTATTTGGCACTGTTTGGGGGATAATGAATTCCTTTCAATCAATTGCAATGAGCAATAATACAAGTTTAGCTGTAGTTGCTCCTGGGATTGCTGAAGCTTTATTTGCTACAGCATTAGGTTTATTAGCAGCAATTCCTGCTGTGGCAGCATATAATAAGTATCTAAAAGATATAGATATGTTGAGTGATAAAAGTGACCATTTTGGTCAGTATGTTGGTCTATATTTTACGCAAGAAATTGACAAAAAGTAGTTCTATCAGTAATGAAATTTAATTTTAAGAAAAATAAAATAACTAATAACGATTCATTTTCACAAATAAATGTCACTCCATTTGTTGATGTAATGCTTGTTTTGCTAATTGTATTTATGATAACAGCTCCACTTTTAACTGTTGGAGTAAAAGTAGATCTTCCGAAAACCAGAGCTTCTCAACTAAATCAAAAGGGAGATCCATTAATAATATCTGTTAAGAAAAATGGAGATATTTATATCCAAGATAGGAAAATGAAAATTTCAAAAATAATTCCTCAATTAAAAGCAATTTCTGAAAATAATAAAAACATTAGAGTTTTTATTAAAGGAGATAAAAATGCAAACTATGGATTTGTTTTAGACGTAATAGCAAGAGTTAGATCGGCTGGGTACTCCAAGGCAGCGTTAGTTGCAAAACTAAAAAATTAATTTTATGGCCTTATCTTCTATATTATCAATTGGATTACATTTAATAATTTTTCTGTTTGTTTATTATGGGCTTCCATTCTCTAAAATCAAGGATCGTAAAGAGAGTACAATCCCTTTAATACTTAATGAAGAAATAAAAGTTTCCAATAAAACTAATTTAAAAAAAATTAATCAAACTGTTACAGCTCAGAAAAAAAAACAAATAAAAAAAACAATTAAAAATTCTCCAAAGCCAAAACCAAAAAAAATAATACCAAAAATTACTGATAAAAATATTGAAAAAATAATTGCTAAACCAGTTATAAAACCAAAAAAGAAAATAGAAAAAAAAGCAGAAAAAACTATTAAGAAAAAACCTTTTAAAAGACCAGTAAAGAAAATAAGTAACAAAAATCGAAGTATTTCCTCCAAAGCCATTTTAAGAAATCTAGCCGAAGCTAATGTAATTAATAAAAAAAGAGATAAATCAAATATTGTAAATCAAATTAAAGAAAGTCTTAAAAGCCAAAATCAAAAAAAAATTGTAGAAGAGAAAAGAGCAACAGCTTCCGAGTTAGATATTTTAAGATATCACGTAGCACAGTGTTGGAATGTTCCATACTCAGCAAATGAAATGAAGAAAATTGTTAGACTTAAAATTTTTACTAATCCAGATGGATCTGTTGTTAACGTAGAAATTTTAGATGTAGCTTCATATAAAAAAGATCCCATTTATAGAGCAGCAGCTGATTCAGCTAGAAGAGCTGTGAAAGATTGTTCCCCCTTACCTTTGCCAAAAAATAAGTATGATCTATTTAAAGTTTTTACTTACAATTTTGATGCCTCGTTCATTAATGGTTAAGGATGCCTTATTTTTGTCTAAAACAATTAATAAACCTGTGTTATGTATAAGTTTTGTCTATCAATATTTCTAGCTTTTTTAGTTAGTGTCTGTAATGCAAAAGACTTAGAAATTGATATTAACTCCGGACAGGTTGAGCCTTTGCCAATTGCAATTGCAGATTTTACTGATAGATCTGGTGCTATTAGTTCTCTTGGTAGATCTATATCTAATGTTATTACAAATAATCTTGTGGGATCCGGGCAATTCAAAGCTTTAGAGACTGCAGCTTTTATAGCTCCTCCAACAAGTCCATCAGTGAGACCTAATTTTAATGATTGGAAACCCTTTGGAATAAAAGCATTGGTAACTGGTGCAATTAAAGCTGAAAAAAACAATAAGATTGAAGTTGAGTTTAGATTATGGGATGTAGTTTCTGAAACGGATATGATTGGGCTAAGATTAACAGTTGATAAGGAATCTTGGAGGAGAGTATCTCATATTATTTCCGATGTTACGTTTGAAAGATTAACCGGTGATAAAGGCTATTTTGACACTAGGGTAGTTTATATCTCAGAGTCTGGACCAACTAACGCAAGAAAAAAAAGATTAGCTATTATGGATCAAGATGGTGAAAATCATCAATTCTTAACAAATGGAAATTTTTTAGTTCTTACTCCCAGGTTTTCACCAAATACACAAGAAATTACATATTTAGCTTATTATAATAATGAACCAAGAGTATATATCTTTAACCTATTAACTGGAGAACAAGAAATGTTGGGTTCATTTCCTGGGATGACTTTTGCACCGAGATTTTCACCAGATGGTAGTAGTATAATTATGAGTTATTCAAATAATGGTGTTACAGATATTTATACTATGAACATAAAAAATCAAAATGTTGTTAGAATAACTAATAGTCCATCAATTGATACTTCACCAAGTTTTTCACCAGATGGAAAGCAAATTGTGTTTAACTCGGACCGTGGTGGTTCACAGCAAATATATGTAATGGATGAAAAAGGAAGAGGAGTAAAAAGGATTTCTTTTGGAAAAGGTAGATACGCTACCCCTGTATGGAGTCCAAGGGGGGATTTAATATCCTTTACTAAAATGTATAGGGGGTTATTCTACGTAGGCGTTATGAAGCCTGATGGATCTGGTGAAAGATTATTAGCAAAAGGCTATTTAGTTGAAGGGCCAACATGGGCTCCAAATGGAAGAGTTTTGATGTATTTCAAACAAAACAGACCTAAAGGGAAGAAAACAGGACGTGTCAATCTGTATAAAATTGATGTTACAGGATTTAAAGAATTAAAAATTATTACTCCAGGAGATGCATCAGATCCAGCTTGGTCTCCAATAATACCATAACTCGATATAAATTCTTGTAATTTATTATCAACTAGGTTATTGTGAGCAAATTTTTTTATTAAGGCGATTTTTTTTTATAAGGAGTGATTATGATTAATAGATTTCTTTTGGTTTTAGGCGCATTGTTTTTTTTAGCGTCTTGTGAAACCGCCACACAAAATGCATTAAAAGATAGTGCAAAAAAAGTAAGTAGTTCCGCCAGTAGTAGTGGAAGTGCATCAATATTTGGATCAACCAAGCAAACACCTGCTGATAAATTAATCGCCGTTGGTGATAGAGTTTTATTTGATTATGATTCATCTGAATTATCATCAGAAGCTAAATTGACGCTAGATAAACAATCAAGATTTTTAAGAGTTAACTCTGATTTAACTTTTACAATTGAAGGACATTGTGATGAAAGAGGTACAAGAGAGTACAACTTAGCATTGGGTGAAAAAAGAGCTACAGCAGTAAGAGATTACCTTGTAATTGAAGGGATAAGCCCAGATAGGATAAGAGTTATTTCTTATGGTAAGGAAAAACCAGCAGTTGTAGGTTCAAATGATATGTCTTGGTCTAAAAATAGAAGAGCCGTAACTACTATAGACTAATTGCTAAATTTATATGTTTTATTACCAGATCTTATCCAATGATTTATACCTTTTTTAAGGTTATAAATTATAAGATCTGGTTTTTTTTTCTTTACCAAATGTGAAATATAGTTAGACCTAACCCCTGAAGCACATATAAATATTATAGCTTTATCTTTACCAAATTTATTATTAAATGTTTGGTACCAGTCTTCAAAATTAAATCTTTTATTTTTATTTAATAAAGACATTAAAAAACTTCTTTTAATTAAACCTACAGATTTCCACTCTTTTTCGGTTCTAACATCTACAATCTTGACTTCTTTTTCAATTAATTTACTTAGTTCTCTATTATCAATATCCATGACTTCTGCATTTACAAACTTTGTGAATAAAACAAATATAACAAATAAAATTTTCAATTTTTCCTCTTAAATGTGATAATTTTCTTCTGAGAAGTTAAATTAATTTCATCAATCACTGTACCTTTTCTTACCTTAAGAACGTTAATGATAACATCTGCTATATCATTAGGTTCTATAAATTCATCATGTGCAACACCAGGAGATATTTTTAAGTTATTATAAAAAGGAGTTTTAACTAGCCCTGGATTTATTTGGGTGACTCTAATATTGTTTAACGAGGTTTCTATTCTTATTGACTTGACAAAACCACGCAACCCAAACTTGCAAGCACTATAAATACTTCCATACTTTCCAACCTTATGCGAGGCTTCAGATCCAATATAAATTAAAAATCCATCATTATTTGTTTTAAAATAAGGCAATAAAAGTCGTGTAATAATTATATGCGAATTCAGATTTAAATTAATAAATTCAGATATTTGTTTTGGAGAAAAATTTTCCAAACTATCAAGTTTTCCTGAACCTGCATTACTAATTAATCCATCAATAGATTTTTCTTTTATCAAATTATTTAGCTTTTTGTATTCACTCTCAATTTTTGACAAGTCAAGTTCAATGTGCTTATAATTTTTTTTTAAAATATTTGGTCTTCTTCTGGAGATACCTATTACATTTGCTCTTTTTTTTAATAAAGCTTTAGTTATAGATAGACCTATACCACTTGAGCTTCCAGTAACAATGATATTTTTATTGGATAGCATATAAATTAATATGGAGTGCAAGAAAAAATTTGTACATCTTTTTTGACTTTTTTATGAATTAAATTTTTACAATACGAAATCATCTCTTTTTCAACTTCATCCTTATAAGAAAATATATTATCTCTCTTTTCAAAATTATACGAAAATAAATCATCTCCAGGATACATATCACTGATTGCATTGAAGATTAGTTTTGGAAATCTTAGAGAACCAAAACTAAAAGAATGTATATTATTTATATCAATTTCATTTAAAATTGTTCTTATCAGTTCTTTATAGGATACCTTCCAATTTTTATTATAAATTAATGGGTCAAATCGTAAACCAATTTGCCATCCAAGAGATGTTAGTTCTTTTAATGATTTTATTCTTGAATTTATTGATGGAGCTTTAATATCAAATTTTTTAGCAAAGTCATTTGGGAGTAGACTATAAGCAACTATGATATTTTCAGACGGTCTATTTTTTAAAAAAGGAGTTATTTGCAAACTCTTTGTTCTAAACTCATACGTTATTTTTCTATTTTTTAAATAGTTTTTTAAAAAAAAA
>MDTD01108332.1_pt1 | contig 10577 bp, 8 predicted proteins | sample 811221 | NCBI WGS metagenome assembly MDTD01 (sample SAMN05326646, study PRJNA326480) | marine metagenome | isolation source: seawater | place: Pacific Ocean: South West | collected 2011
AAAAGAACACCATTTCACTGCAATATCCGTCCGTCGTAGCGCAATATGGGTCCGAACAGCAAAAACAGAAACTGAAGGTCCGTATTGATGAGCCGGTCGCTTAACCGGGCTGTTGAACCGGTTTTTCCTGCGCAAGTTGAGCAACTGGCTGCTCGGGTGCAGCCTGAGCTGTAGCCGTAGCCAGCCTGGTTTCAAAACTGTAAAAGCCAATAATACCCATAATAATCATACATAACGAAACCATTTGTGGCCCATTGATATGCTCATGGAAGAAAATCCACGCTACACCGCTCATAGAAATGATGCCAATGGCTGACCATGTCGCGTAAAAGGCACCCACATCCATACTTTTTAATAGGGCATAACTCAATGGGTATTTAAATAACTGGAAACCAATAGCAACCCCGACAAACACCATGTATGGCATAGTATGGGTGGCAGCAATTTTCTTTAAAAAAGCAAACTGCACCACTTCTATACTAACCAGAAGAAGCAAAAGCAAAATATTGACGAGGCCCATGTTTGGTTATCCTTATTTTCTTTATCCAAAAGCTTATGACGTAAAGAGGAAAGCAAAACCCATTTAAAACTGACGGACTAAGAACGGGTCAACAGCACCAACGCAACCGCACTTATTACAAATACCCATGTGGCGGCAGCGTTGGCTTTTTCTTCAATACCGCGCCATTTGTAATACAGGGTCACAAACACCGGTGAGGAGAGCGCAATGGCCGCCACATAGCCGGGGTTGTCAGCCAGTGCCATGCCGTAGTTTTTAAATAAATTGGCCCCCACCAGCACCATACCAATCACCAGCCCGGCTTTTAACACGCGCGGGTCAGTTAATTTCTGGCTGATTTGTATCTCTTTATTGGTGAAAAGTTTGCGGTATAAAAAAGCGAACACCGCAATAGATGTGGACTGAAGCCATACATACAGCACCGCGCCAGCATGCAATGGGGAGTGGTCTTGCGCCACTTTATTCAACACATCCACCGCTGCCATCACAAACAACACTGGCAGCAGATATAAAAAAGCGGCTTTAGACACTTCGCACTTTCTAAGGTGCATGACAGCCCATACGGTTCCTAACAGAGAGAGTAAAATCCCTGCCCCGACCCACGGCTTATGAATAAAAAGACCAGCTTTTTCAGGGTAAAGAATAAGCCATAAAAGAAAGCTCACCCACACCGCCAGCGGCATAATGCGCAAGGTCACCCCAGCCCCAAATTTAGCCGATGTATTAAAATGCATGCCGTCAGAATAGGTCACAAGCAACGCACAGCCAATAACAGCAATATAAAACATGGGGTCAGCGGGCCATTCAAAAATAAAAACGGTGGGTAATAATAACAGGCTGGGAATCACCCCACGCCAAAACACCAGCACTTGGCCGGGCAGCTTGAAGTGCTCATTCACAATGGAATAAAACGCGCGAAACAGGCTGTAGCCCAGTGCGCCAGCCCACCAAAAATCTGCTGCTTCCATACTCATGACCCTATGTATTGGACGGGGTTTTGCACCAATATGCAAATAAAAAAGCCCCGCGATGGCGGGGCTTTTTGTTTGTGTCGCATTAGGCACTGCGACGGCGGGGCTTGCCGCGGCCGCCTTTACGGTCGCCACGGTCCCGGTTGCCTTTTTTGTCGCCGTCACCATTGGAAGACGTGCCGCCGCTGGCGATGACCTCTTCCAGGCGTTCGGCTACAACACCGTCCTGCGGGATTTCCTTGATAGACAAGCGCACTTTACCACGCTCAAAGTCCACCACTTTTACCGCAATCTCATCGCCTTCTTTCAGCACGTCCGTGACTTGTCCCAGACGAACCGGTGCGATTTCACTGATGTGCAGCAGGCCTTCCTGATTCGGCATGAACTTAACGAACGCGCCGAAGTCTACGGTTGAGACCACAGTACCATCGTAAATTTTGCCGACTTCCGGCTCAGCTACGATATCTTCGATGCGCTGGATACAGTCCTGCAGCGCTTCACGATCGTTCGAGGCAACAGATACGGTACCGTCATCTTCAATATCGATTGTACAACCGGTCTGCTCAATCAACTCACGGATAATCTTACCGCCAGAGCCAATCACATCACGGATTTTCTCCTTATCAATCTGGAAGCTCTTCATTTGCGGGGCGAACTCGCTGATTTCCTCACGACTTTCCGCCAGAGCTTTGTTCATTTTCTCCAGAATATGCAGGCGGCCGTCTTTGGCTTGCGCCAAGGCTTCCTGCATGATTTCTTTGGTGATGGAGGTAATTTTAATATCCATCTGCAAAGCAGTCAGACCATCTTCGGTGCCGGCAACTTTAAAGTCCATGTCTCCCAAATGGTCTTCATCACCCATAATGTCAGACAGGACAACATAGTCCTTATCTTCTTTCACCAAGCCCATGGCAATACCGGCAATTGGCTTGGCCAATGGTACACCAGCGGCCATCAGGGACAAAGAGGTACCACATACGGTCGCCATAGAGGATGAACCGTTGGATTCAGTAATTTCACTGACCACACGCATGGTGTAAGGGAAATCTTCGGCTGTTGGCAGCAGACGCTCAATCGCGCGGCGCGCCAAACGACCATGGCCGATTTCACGGCGGCTGGTAAAGCCAACACGGCCGCATTCACCCACAGAGTATGGCGGGAAGTTATAATGCAGCATGAAGCGGTCTTTGTATTCACCCTCAATAGCATCAATGATTTGCTCATCGCGGCCAGTACCCAAAGTGGCAACCACCAAGGCCTGAGTTTCACCGCGGGTAAACAAAGCACTACCGTGGGCACGGGGCAGAACATCCACTTCAGACAAGATGGGGCGCACATCCACCGGCGTACGGCCATCGATACGTTTTTTGCTTTTGAGAACATCTTTACGCAGAACGCTGGATTCCAGAGATTTGATAACCCCTTTCACCTTATCGGCGTTCTCGCCTTCTTCACCGCCGAATTCTTCAATGGCCTGGGTGCGGATATCCCCCAACGTGCTGACACGTTCCTGCTTTTCGGTAATGCCGTAAGCATCGCGAATGGCTTTGCCGAACTTCTTCTCCAGCTTGCTTTCCAAGTCGCTGGTGTCTTCCACTTCCGGCATTTCAAAACCAGGTTTGGCGGCGACTTCGGCCAGTTCAATAATAGCATCAATGACTTTTTTGCTCTCATCGTGACCAAACATAACCGCATCCAGCATAACTTCTTCGCTCAGCTGGCTGGCTTCTGATTCCACCATCAACACGCCTTCGTTGGTACCGGCTACCACCAGGTCCAACTCACTGTGTTCACGCTGTTCGTTGGTTGGGTTCAGGACATACTTACCATCCATGTAGCCAACACGGGCAGCGGCGATTGGGCCCATGAAGGGCGCGCCTGACAGAGTCAGGGCCGCACTGGAGGCCACCATAGCCGGGATGTCCGGGTCGTTCACACCATCGCTGGAGAGAACGGTCACGGTAACCTGGGTTTCGTTTTTAAACTGTTTAGGGAACAGCGGGCGAACCGGGCGGTCAATCAAACGGCAGGTCAGGGTTTCCTTTTCAGTCGGGCGCCCTTCACGCTTGAAAAAGCCGCCGGGGATACGGCCGGCCGCGTAGAATTTTTCCTGGTAGTTAACGGTTAGAGGGAAAAAGTCCATGCCCTCTTTTTGCTCTTTGGCAAAACACACAGCGGCCATTACCACTGTATCACCATAGGTCACGGTTACGGCGCCATCAGCCTGACGGGCGATGCGGCCGGTTTCGATGGTCAGTTCACGACCACCCCATTCAACCTGTTTTTTATAAACTGTAAACATAATTTACTATTTCCTTTTGCTTAAATTCGGGCCCTGCTTGGAGCGAAAAAAACGGGGATATAAGGTTTGGGTAGTTAGACGAGATTGGCTGCCTAATACTGCTTTTCTTTCCACACTAACGATAACTTACTCTCTCTTTTCCGCTTTCGGCTTTTGCTCCCGGCAGGTGGAGCCCTTTTCAATTAACATTTATCTTTCATTAATTGGTGCCATTTATAAACTGAAAAAGCACAGATGCCAAGCTTTTTATATACAATTTTTGTGTTTAACTTGGAAATTTGACCCCATCAACCCTATACTATAAGCACCTACGGCCTTTATTTGCCGTAATGTGTGTGGAATAAACAGGTGTACAGTTGTTGTGAGTGGAAAGTTTAATTTGCCTTTAATTTTTCTGGTTGGATTTTTGGCTGTTCTGGTTTTGCCGGAGTTGGCTCAGGCTGACCCAACCGAAATGGAGCGCGTAGAAGCTGCCTCGCGTGAATTATATTGCGAGATTTACAATGTTATTAGTGGTAATTTAGGTCTAGTTATAGGCTTGGTAATGGCCTTTATAGGTTTTATGCAAGTGATGTTAGGTGAAGGTCGAAACATCACACCAGGGGTTTTACTTATATTTATGGGCGTTTTAGTTACAGCTGCCCCAAGTTTGCTGAGATGGACATTACAAACCTGGCAGCAGGTAAGTGGATATATTGACCCAGATGAAATGCCTGATTTTCCTGATGAGGGCGGTTTTTGTGATTAACCTCGTTTAGAATAAAACTTATAAAGCCCCGCAAATGCGGGGCTTTTAAATGCTTTACAGCCTTACTTTTACTTGCGCAGGCCTAAAGCTTTAATCAGCTCGATGTAGCGGTTTTCATCGCGCTTGCGCAGGTATTTGAGCAAGTTGCGGCGGTTGGCCACCAGGCGCAGCAAACCACGGCGGGAGTGATTGTCTTTCCCATGGGTTTTAAAGTGCTCAGTCAGGTTGGTAATACGCTCGGTCAAAATAGCGACCTGTACCTCAGCAGAGCCGGTATCACCTTCACTGCGCGCAAACTTCTTAACCAACTCCTGTCTTTTTTCAGGTGTAATTGTCATTTTACGGTTCCTTTCGTTACGATATCTTACTGCTTTCATGTTTTGCCTTAGGCGGTGTTGAAATTGCGAACAATATGCATTTGACCTTTGTCATCCACATCCACCAGCGAAATCACCTTGCCGTAGCGGTTAACAACTTTCATCAACCCGCTATCCAAGTGAACTCTGGTCAATGTGTGGCCAGCCAACACCTGTTTTTGTTCCTCAAACGTTGCGCGGTACGCCGGGATATCGGCCAGCGCCGCCTCAACGGGTATGAGGAAAGTGGGCGCATCTTGCCTATTTTTTGCCCACACGTCAAGCTTTTCTTGCGAAATGCAGTTTTCCAGCGAAAATGGCCCGCATTGGGTGCGAATTAACTCCACAATATGGCCGTAACACCCCAATTTTTGCCCCATATCTCGCCCCAAAGCGCGAATGTAGGTACCTTTGCTAACTTCGGCCTCAAACGTGGCTGTATCTTTGGTGGTGCTTTTCAAGCTTAAAGAATGAATGGTAACAGTACGCTTAGGCATCTCCACCGTGTCACCGCGGCGGGCAATTTTATAGGCAGCCTCGCCTTTTATTTTAATCGCACTGTACATCGGTGGGGTCTGGATTATTTCGCCGCTAAAATCACTTAAAGTGGCTTTTATTTGTTCTTTAGAAGGGCGTTTATCACTGGTTTGTGTGATATCCCCTTCTTTATCATCAGTGGAAGTTTCCTCCCCCCACTTCACAGTAAATTGATAAACTTTTTTACCGTCCATCACATAGGGCACGGTTTTGGTTGCTTCCCCCAGCGCAATGGGCAAAACCCCCGTCGCTAGCGGATCCAACGTGCCGGCATGACCGGCTTTTTGCGCATTTAACATACGACGCACAAAGCCTACCGCCTGGGTGGAGGTCATCTCCAACGGCTTGTCAAAAGCAATCCAGCCGTCTACTTTCTCACCTTTTTTACGCTTTGCCATTTCTTGTTTCCCCACAAAAAAAGTCGGCCAAGCCGACCCAGTTACAGGTTTCCACCTGTAACCTTACACACCCTGTCTCCATACGCCGCTTAATTATTTAAGCGGCGCTGGTGTGTTTGTTAATTTTCTTAAACAGCTCATCCATGCGCTCAGCATGGTCAAAGCTGTCGTCATAGGTAAATACCAAGCGCGGTATATATTTAATACGCAGCTTGCGGCCCAGTTCATGACCAAATACCGATCCCGCCATATTCAGCTCAGCCTCTACGTCGTGAATATCCACGTTTTTCGCGGCTGTTGTAAAATACACACGCGCGTTGCGCAAATCCGGGCTTACCCAGACATCTGATACTGTAATCAACGCCCCTGAAACAGCCGGGGACACCCCACAGCCACGGGCTAAAGATTCAGCAATTACTTCACGGATAAGCGCAGAAACGCGGTGTTGCCTTTGACTCATCGCCTTTTGGTTAATCATTGGTTTAACCTGTTTCATAAGACACACCCTTTGCTTTTGGGTTTGATGGCTACCTGCCTCAGGCTGATTCCTTTTCAGGCTCAGAAGCTTTTGCTTTCTCGGCCTGTTCTTCAGCCTTTTTGACATCCTCAAGGCTCTTTTTCACCTCGACGATCTCATAACATTCTACCAAATCCCCTTCCCTCAAGTCATCAAAAGACTCAAAAGTCAGGCCACACTCATAACTTTCAGCCACCTCTTTAACGTCATCTTTAAAACGGCGTAAGGTTGATAGCTCTCCATCGTGGAGGACCACCCCGTCGCGGATAACGCGGGCCTTGGCATCACGCAAAATCTTACCGTTGGTGACGTAACACCCGGCGATTTTGTTTTTGCCGATTTTGAAGATTTCACGCACTTCGGCTGTACCGCGCTCTTCCTCAATATAATCGGGCGACAACAGGCCAGTCATCGCGGCTTTTACGTCATCAATCAGGTTATAAATAACGCTGTAGTAACGGATTTCAACCCCCTCATGCTCCGACACACGACGGGCCTGAGCATCAGCGCGTACGTTAAAGCCCATAATCAGGGCGTTAGAAGCGGTTGCCAGCATCACATCTGATTCAGTAATAACCCCAACAGCGGCGTGCAACACACGCACTTTTACCTCTTTGGTTTCCAGCTTGTTCAGCGCATCCGCAATCGCTTCAACTGACCCTTGTACATCAGCCTTGACAACAATTGGCAACTCCTGCACTTCACCAGCGGCAATGTGCTCAAACAGGTTATCCAGAGAAATCTTGCTGCGACGGGCGGCAATTTCTTCACGTTTTTTGCGTTCACGATACTCAGCCACTTCGCGGGCTTTTTTATCATCGCCGGTTACAATAAATGTATCTCCTGCTTCCGGGACACCTTGTAAGCCCAAAATTTCAACAGGCGTAGCGGGTGTGGCGTCTTCCACTTTCTGGCCATGGTCATCCAATAAAGCGCGTACACGGCCCCACACGGAGCCAGCCACAAAAATATCGCCGGTTTTCAGTGTGCCGCGGCTAACAATGGCGGTGGCCACCGGGCCGCGCCCTTTATCCAAACGAGATTCTACGACCACCCCTTCCGCACGGCGGTTAGGGTTGGCCTTCAAATCCATCATATCCGCTTGAAGGAGCACCATTTCTTCCAGTTCTTCCAAGCCCGTCCCTGCTTTGGCAGATACATTTACACACACGGTATCCCCACCATACTCTTCAGGGATTAAGTCATGGTTGAGCAACTCCTGCTTGGCGCGTTCCGGGTCGGCTTCCGGCTTGTCACATTTGTTTACAGCCACAATAATCGGCACTTCCGCTGCCTTGGCGTGCTTTATGGCCTCTACCGTTTGCGGCATAATGCCGTCATCAGCGGCCACGACCAAAATTACAATATCCGTCACCTGTGCACCGCGGGCCCGCATGGAGGTAAAGGCCTCGTGACCTGGGGTATCCAGGAAGGTAATGTGTTTACCGGTTTTGGTTTTAATTTGGTAGGCACCAATGTGTTGGGTAATACCGCCGGCTTCGCCTTCGGCTACGTCGGTTTTACGCAGAGCATCCAAAAGGGTGGTTTTACCGTGGTCAACGTGACCCATTACGGTTACTACTGGCGGGCGCAGAACCAAAGATTCCGGTGTATCTTCTTCACCGGTCAGGCTTTCTTCCACATCACTTTCGCTAACCAGTTTGTAGGTATGGCCCATTTCTTCTACAATTAGGGCGGCGGTTTCTTGGTCAATGGTTTGGGTCAAAGTCACCATTTGCCCCATACCCATTAATAATTTTACTACATCAGAGCCTTTTTCCGACATACGGCTGGCCAACTCCTGCACGGTAATAAATTCTGGTATGGTAACTTCGCGACTGATTTTTTCACTTGTCTGGGAGCCACCAGAGTCCCCGCCGCGTTGTTTATCACGACGGCGCTGCATAGGGGTGCGGAAGCGTTGACGCTGTTCCAACTCTTCCAAATAAGCATTTCGGCCACCACGACGTTTATCGCCCTTAGATTTTTTACCTTTAAAGCCTTCATCCAACGTCAGGGTTTTGCGACCGCCTTCATCTTTTTTGCGGGCAGCGGCTTCTTTTACAGCACGGGCTTCAGCCTCTGCACGTAACTGGCGCTCTTCTTCCTCTTGCTGTTTTTTCAGCTCTTCTTCGGCCTTCTTTGCCTCCATTTCCACACGGCGGCGCGCCTCTTCTTCCTCTTTGTGGCGGCGGTCTTCTTCCTCTTTACGTTTAAGGTTACGCAGACCTTCGTTACGTTTTTTCTCTTCTTCGCGCTTCTTCTCTTCCAGCTCCTGATTCTTTTTGGCTTTTTCCAGCGCCTGCATGCGACGCTTCATTTCGCCATCAGCTCCTTCCAGGTTGCTGCTAGCGGTTTTACGCTCGGTTGAGCTAACACGGCGACGACGAACCTCCACCGCCACGCCAGACCCTTTGGACCCGGAGGAGCCGCTGCCAGGTTTAACGCTCAGTGTACCGCCGACACTTAATGTGCCGGATGTCTTTGGTTTATCGTTATCTTTATCAGCCATGTTCACTTTTTACCTTAAAATCATTAAAAGTTTTTAAACGCAGGCGTGGGGCGGTTCCCCAACCCCACACCAGACACTCTACGCCAGAGTTTAAGCGTTTTTACCGTTTGAGCCAGACTCTTTAGCCGTTGTCGCCTGCACAGCGGCAGGATTCACGGTGTCTTCTTCATCCTCAAACCAGTGTTTACGGGCTTCCATAATCAGCTGTTGGGCGTCACGCTCATCCAACATACCTGTTGGCACCATTTCAATCAACTCATCGGTAGCCAAATCGCCGAGATCATCACGTGTCAGCACACCCTTGCGGGCCAATTCAATCAGAACCTCAGAACGCATGCCAGGCAGGCTGGACAGCTCATCTTCTACTTTGAGCTTCTTCAACTCTTTGCCCTGGCTTTCCAGGTGCGCTTGGGCACGACGCTTCAGTTCTTCCGCCACCTCTTCGTTCAGGCCTTCGATAGTTGCGATTTCTGAAGTATCAGTCCCCAAAACATCTTCCGCTGCTAAAAAGCCTTCGTTCATCAGCAGGTGGGCGAAGGTCTCATCCACATCCAGATTTTGCATCAACTGGCTGATAACAAAATCGCTTTCTTGCTTACGGCGGTCAGATTCCTCCTGCTCGCTCATGATGTCAATATCCCAGCCAGTCAGGATAGACGCCAGCTTAACGTTTTGACCGCGGCGGCCAATCGCCAGAGACAACTGGTCTTCCGGCACCACTACCTCAATGCGGTTGTGGTCTTCATCCATGACTACTTTGGTTACTGTCGCAGGGGAAATAGCTTTCACCAGCAATTCAGCCGGGTTATCCACCCATTCAATAATATCAATGCGCTCGCCTTGCAGTTCGCTCGTCACCTGTTGGACACGGGTACCGCGAATACCGACACACGCGCCAACCGGGTCCAGATTTTTGTCATACGACTTCACCGCGATTTTTGCGCGGAACCCTGGGTCACGGGCGGCACCCATTACCTCAATCACTCCACTGGTGATTTCCGGCACCTCTTCTTCAAACAAGGCCACCAGGAATTTCGGGTGCGTACGGGACAGCCAAATCTGCGGGCCGCGCACTTGACGCTCTACTTTATAAATATATGCACGCACGCGGTCATTCGGACGGTAAGACTCACGTGGAATCATTTCATCGCGAGGCATAAAGGCCTCAGCCTTACCCAAGTCCACCAACACACCATTGTGGTCGGCACGCTTAACAATGCCGCTGATAATCTGGCCTGCCATACCGGAGTATTCTTCGTACTCACGCTGGCGTTCAACATCGCGCACTTTTTGGAAAATAACCTGCTTGGCGGCTTGCGCGGCAATACGACCAAAGTCCATTTCCGGCAGGTCTTCAGCGACAAAATCGCCCAGTTCATACGACTTGTTCAACTTTTTCGCTTCAGACACAAGAATCTGGTTGGCGTTTTCTTTAACCGGATTGCCTTTGCTGTCAACAGCTGGTTTCATTTCCGGCTCGCGCCCTTCACGGGTCGCGTCACGCATTTCGTTGGGGGAAATCGGTTCCATAACCGTATCCACCACCTCACGCAGTTTTTTGAGCGTAACAGAGCCGTCCACACGATCAATTTTGGCTTCCACATTCAGGTCCATACCGAACTTACGGCGCGCACCCATTTGAATAGCCTGCTCCATTACTTCCAAAATCTCTTCTTTGTCGATACCTTTTTCGCGCGCTACTGCGTCCGCGATTTG
>MDTD01075080.1_pt1 | contig 10576 bp, 15 predicted proteins | sample 811221 | NCBI WGS metagenome assembly MDTD01 (sample SAMN05326646, study PRJNA326480) | marine metagenome | isolation source: seawater | place: Pacific Ocean: South West | collected 2011
CTGCGGCCATCTCCTTGCTGTTGGTGCATCTCAAGCGGCAGCAACTGCGTTCAGCCGCCTGACCCTGTTTAAGGCAGATGGCCCGTTCCATGAGGCTGCAACTGGCAGAGGGTGCCAGCCAGATCGGTCTCGACCTCAGCGAGGCGCGCTGCGATACCCTGCTCGATTATGCGGCGCTGATCCGAAAGTGGAACCAGACGCACAATCTGACAACGATTGATGACCCGGCAAAAATGCTGACCCATCACCTCCTGGACAGCCTTTCAATCGCACGTTTTGTCTTCGGGAATCGCTGTCTTGATATCGGCTCCGGGGCGGGGCTGCCGGGGATGGGGATGGCCTTGGCGCATCCTGAGCAGCACTGGACGCTCGTCGAAAGCCGGGCTAAGAAAGCCAGTTTCCTTCGGGAAGCTAAGATTCGGTGTAAAGCCGAAAACGTGACGGTGATCACGGCTCGAATCGAGGATTACCGGCCGCCTGAAAATTTTGATACGCTAGCCTCGCGTGCGGTCTCGACGGTATCCGACCTGATCAGCATGACCGGGCATTTGCATCACCCAAGTCTGCGCTTGATCAGCATGAAAGGCATTTATCCCGAAGATGAATTGTCAGCGCTCACCCCGCGCCAGCGGGAAATGACCGAGGTCTTTCCGGTCGAGGTGCCTGGTCTTGATGCACACAGACACATTGTTGTGGTGACAGACGTTTTGGAGAAGCAAAGTTGACCCGGATCATCGCGGTGACAAACCAAAAAGGGGGCGTGGGTAAGACCACGACCGCGATCAATCTGGCCGCTGCACTGGTTCGCGAGGGTCTTCGAGTGCTTCTGATCGATCTGGATCCACAGGCCAACGCCACGGTGGGAAGTGGTATCGATCGTAATCAGCTTCAGCATACCGTCTATCAGGTGTTATTGGGTGAGAGCGTTTTCTTAGAGACGGTGATTTCGACCGATTCGGGTTTTGATGTGTTGCCGGCGGAAGCAGGGCTTGCCGGGGCACAGGCAGAACTGACTCGCGGGGAGGAAAGCGACAATCACCGGTTGCAACGCGTACTGAGTGCAGTTCAGCATTACGACCTGATATTGATTGACTGTCCGCCGGCGCTGAATGTGTTGACACTGAACGCGCTCGTCGCAGCCCATTCCGTGCTGATCCCGGTGCAGTGTGAGTACTATGCGCTCGAGGGATTGAGCGGACTGGATGATACTATCCGCCGACTGCGGGTCAGCAACGTTAATCCTTCGCTGACGATCGAGGGGCTGGTTCGCACCATGTTTGATGGACGCAACTCACTCACCAACGAAGTCTCCGCACAGTTGCGGCACTATTACCCCAATCTTGTTTATGAAACGGTGATTCCCCGAAACGTCCGTCTCGCCGAGGCGCCGAGTTTTGGCAAATCGGTTATCGACTATGACCCGACTTGCCAGGGCGCGCTGGCCTACCGGCAACTGGCCGCCGAGATGCTGCAAAGTTTGCGCCCCTCTGAGACACCCGATACCGGCACAGCCGTGTCAGGAGCAGAACATGAGTCCTAAAGCAAGACTTGGAAAGGGTCTCGACGCACTGCTGGGCAGCGCGCCATCGGTAACACAGTCCAGCCAGTCTGATCTTCGCCAGCTGCCGGTCGACCAGATTAAAAAGGGTCGCTATCAGCCACGCACAAGAATGGATGAGGCAGCGCTTGAAGAGTTGGCGGCTTCCATTTCCTCCCAGGGGATCGTTCAGCCTCTGCTGGTACGGGAAACAGCCGGCGGCGGATACGAGTTGATCGCGGGAGAACGCCGCTGGCGAGCCGCTCAACTCGCGGGTCTGACTGAGGTGCCGGCGGTGGTTCGCCGCGTTCCGGATGAAGCCGCGCTGGCAGTGGGCCTTATCGAAAATATCCAGCGCGAGAATCTTAATCCTATCGAGGAGGCGGCCGGCATTCGGCGGCTGCTCGATGAATTTGGATTGACTCACCAACAGGCGGCCGAGGCAGTTGGCCGATCACGGGTGGCGGTGAGCAATCTGCTCAGGCTACTGAAGCTCGATCCGAGTGTGCGCGAACACCTTGAGTCGGGCCATATCGAAGCGGGCCACGCGCGTGCCCTGCTGGGGCTTCCGAGGGATCAGCAGGTCGTCGCAGCGCAAGCCGTCATGCAGCGGCGACTGTCGGTTCGTCAGACCGAGGAGCTCGTTCGCAGGATGCTCGACCCTTCGGAGACTACATCTTCAAAAAAACCCAAGAGCAAGACGGGCCAAAGTCGCGATATCCAGCGTCTCGAGGAGGCGTTGTCAGAAAAACTGGCGGCACCCGTGCATCTGGAGTCGCGTGACGGCAAATCAGGCCGTTTGGTGATTGAATACAACTCGCTCGACGAGTTGGACGGCATCATCGAGCGTTTGGGCTGAGCGCCTTTTACTTCCGGCGTATTCCTATTTTCTGCCCCGCCTGATCAGGCATCGGCAGCGATTTATGCGCCGCCATTATCTGGTCGATCACACCACTGACCTTCGGCAGAAACGGTGAGGTCCGTCGGCTTTCAAGGCTAACGTGGATCATCATTTGCTCGCTGGTGGCTGCGAGATACCCCGCTTCAGCGTGGAACATTCGCAGGAAATAGTGAACCCGCTTACTGTCGGCGTCCAGCAGTTGGCACGTGAGGCGGATGGGGTCGTCGAGATGCAGCTCCTCCAGGTAGTTGATATGCATCTCCAGAGTGAAGGTCGAACATTTCTCGGTCTCGAGGTATTCAGGCGTAATGCCCATCTGGCGCATGAACTCATCCACACCGCGATCAAAAGCGAGGACGTAATAGGCCACGTTCATGTGCCCGTTGTAGTCAATCCATTCGGGCAACACACGTTGGTGGCCGAGATCCAGCTCTGCTTCGGGGAATTCTTGAGTCATGAGGAATCCTGTGGTGTGCGGAGGGTTCGGAGGGACTGCTCGATGCCGTTGTCGACATAGGCTCCGTAATAGTCGGGAATGCCTGCTCCGACAAGCGGTGGACTGATGGGCGTTCCTACGCCATCCAGAAATTCGAGCGTGGGTACGATCCTGATACCGCGGGTTTTGGAAAAAGATCGATGACTGGTGATAGTCCCGCTGAAGTTCACAAGATCGAGATTCGTATCGATACGTACCTCCCGCAACAGTATGCGATCCTGATATGCCGGATCTGCAAAGATCAGATTGAAGACGCTTGCCTTTACCTCCTCACAGTAATGACAGTATTCGGTCGTATAAATCAACAGGATCGGCATCCGCCCCGCACGCGAGGTGTTGGCGTCCTGCTGTAGATCCACCGCAACCGGTATCTTTCCGGCAAGAACCGGTCCCCACGGCAACCCGGCCAGCAAAAGCACAGCGCAGAGGTATCTCACCGCAGTCATAACGAAATTATATCTTGGCGTCACCTACCCTTAGCCGGTGGGTTCGCCCCGCAGGATTCAGGCGCCGCGAATCATTTGCCAGATACCCGGATACTGATCGCGTGTGATGCAGTACTTGGCGGTGCCTTCGGCCCAGGTCTGTCCAGCCTCCAGCAGCGCCTCCAGCCGCGGTAGGTCACAGACCATGGTGCTGCCGACCACGTCGACACCACGATCAAAGATCGGATCTGGCAAGCACGATGCGCTCGGCCCCACCAGAGCCACCCGCGCGCTCGGATCACAGTGACTCAGCACATCATCCAGCGTATCGTTGATCAATGTGGAACCCGTGATCAATACGCGGTCGCACCCACGCAGGCGATCGGTTTGGTCGGTCACTTCAAAAGGGCCGGACCTTTCGAGAAATTTCGGGTCTTTCTCAATAACGGTCAAAGTTCCGGGATAGTTTCCCCACTCCCTGATCAACGGCGCAAAAAATCCAACCATCCCGACGTGCCGCGTGCCAGCCAGATCCAGCCGGCCAACGGGATCGGTAGCCCGGTCAAGTTGGAACCCGGCCGTTCTGAGCAGATGCTGACTGACGGCGTTGAGTGCGCCGAGTCCCACGGCTGTTAATAATGGGTCTTCGTCCAGGCAGTGTTTCACGATGTCCAGAGTCGGCGTCTCGATAAACTGTCTCGCGTCACACGCATCCAGACGTGACAAGGTATCATCCAGCCCGGCAAAGAAGAACCCGCAGCTGCCGTCGTCGAGAGCGATGACACCAAATTTTTTCGGCCGTTCCGGCGAGGTCGCCGCGCTCGGCTTGTACAGACCGCGTACGGCGGGCAGTTTCTTTTCTTCGCCTAGGGTGAGTACGAGATCAACCAGGTCGGACAGTACGGTCATGGGTGCGCAGGACAGTGAGGTCGGTATGTCGCAGGAGCGTCGAGTCTATAGCAAGTTCCGCTCGCCGGATCTTGCCGACATCGCGAATATGCGGCCCGGCGTGTCAAAGGATCGCATCATCGAAGCCTGGGTCGCAACGCGCCTTTCTATCCGCCAGGCCTTTTTCCGACCGAGCAACCAACTGCTCTATTTCTGTGATACCGCCGAGGGCGGCACCAGCGATATCGTTGCCAAAACCCTGCTGTCCCTCAAGTCGCCAAGGCGGCTGGAGCCGGTGCGCATCGATGCGCTGGGCGCGCTTTTTGTCGGCATCAAGGTGCAGGTGGAGCCAGACGAATTCCCCGTGGTGAATGCCGCGCTGAGGCTCAGCGGGATCAGTGTGGACCGTCTTGAAGATCTCTAGGGATCACCCGGGACGCTGCCTGGATAATCACACTGACGCCAGGCCTCAAACAGCGCGACTGCGACTGCGTTGGCAAGGTTAAGACTGCGGCTCGTCGCGCACATCGGCAAAGTTAAGCGCTGAGCCTCTGGTACGCGGAGCCTGACATCGTCGGGAAGACCGCGGGTCTCAGGGCCGAATACCAACGCGTCACTGCTTTGGAACGCGCAGTCGCTGTGTCGCCGGCCATGTTTGGTCGAGAACATGAAAGTGCGCTCAGGAGAGACGGTCTCAAGGAACGCATCCATGCTGGCATAGCGGGCTATCGTGACGGCGTCGGAATAGTCCAGGCCCGCACGCCGGAGGGTGCGATCGTTAATCGAAAAACCAATCGGCTCAATCAGATGAAGCCGAGAGCCGGTGTTGGCACACAGACGGATGATATTGCCGGTATTGGGCGGAATCTCGGGTTGGTACAGCACCACATGGAACATCGCGGGTCGCGCTCAGGCGGGCTTAAATATCACCAGCAATACTGCGCCGACCAGCACGAGAACGGGAAACTCGTTGAACCAGCGATAAAACACATGCCCGTGCCGATTTTTGTCCTGCGCAAACTGCCTGACCATGTGCCCGCACCAGAGGTGATAGCCAACGAGGACCGCAACCAGTGCGATCTTTCCCGTCAGCCACAGGCTCTGACTGCCGATGCCGTAACCTAGCCACAGCCACAGGCCGGACGCGATGGTCAGCACGCCTCCTGGGGTGGTAATGCCAAAGTAGAGTTTGCGCTCCATCACTTTGAACTGGTCTTGAGTTGCACGATCTGCACTCATGGCGTGATAGACAAACAGCCGGGGAAGATAGAAGAGCCCTGCAAACCAGGTCACCATGAAGATGATGTGTAGCGCCTTGATCCAGAGCATGTCGATATTTAAGGAGTCAAAAACGTCCTGGCCGTGAGTTTGAGACAGGCCGAGACGAACTATCGAAGCATCATATTATGCACGTCAGCAGGCTTTGGTTGGTCCAGAAAGCGCTCCAGGAGATCATCCAGAAAGCGCCAGCCGAGCGGCGTGGTTCGTACGCGGGTTTCATTCAGGCGCAGCAGTCCATCGTTGGCCGCATCCTCAAAAAGCGGCTCCTCTTTTTTCCAGTCAAGCCCGGTCCGCTGCGCAAAAAGATCTTTTTCGAAACCGGCCTCGAGGCGCAGCGCGTTAAGCAGGAATTCGAATCGCAATGCGGCGGCGGTCAGAGGCGGTCCGGTGTCGGGCACGGTGCCCGCGGTAACGGTCTTCAAGTATTCACGGGGGTGCCGCGGGCGGCTCCATCGGTAGACCGCATTTTTAACAGAGAGTTTGCTGTGCGCCCCCGCCCCAATGCCGATGTAGTCGCCGAACTCCCAATAGTTGAGGTTGTGGCGGCAGCGGTACCCCGGCCGGGCAAAGGCAGAGACCTCGTAGTGTTCAAAGCCGGCCTCACAGGCGAGATCCTGGACGGCGCAACGTATGTCCCAGAGCACTTCTTCATCGGGCAGGACAGGCGGGTTTGCCGCAAAGGCGGTGTTGGGCTCGATCGTCAACTGGTAAAGCGAAAGGTGAGTGGGGGAAAAATCCAGGGCGGCACGAAGATCGGCAACCGCATCCGCCGTCACCTGTCCGGGCAGGCCATGCATCAGGTCGATGTTGAAGTTGTCGAACCCGGCTTCCCTGATGGCCCGACAGGCCTTTTTGGCCTCTTCCCCATTATGTATACGCCCCAACACACCGAGACTTTCGTTATTGAAACTTTGTACGCCAAGCGAAAGACGGTTGACCCCGCAATCGCGATAGCGGCGGAATCGATCAGCTTCGGCTGATCCGGGGTTGGCTTCCAGCGTGATCTCCGTTGCCGAATCGAGCCAGCCACGCTGGTCGAGACGCTCCAGCAATCGAGCGATCTGATCCCCTTCAAAAAGGCTCGGTGTTCCCCCACCAAAAAAAACGGCTTGCAGGCGGCGTTTTGGGTAGGTTTTCTCAACCGCATCGAGATCCGCGATCAGGCCATTGATGTAGTCCGATGCGGGTAGATCGGTTTTCAGGGGATGAGAGTTGAAATCACAGTAAGGGCACTTTCGTTCGCACCAGGGCAGGTGAACGTACAGTGTCAGGGGTGGCGGAACGAGGGTATTCAATCAGGCAGGCAGCAGTTTCTGGGCGTCTGCTGACGGTAGGCCTGGATGAGGTCCGCAATTTCATCAGCGAGACGCTGGCGTGATTGAACCGATCCCCAGGCATTATGAGGACTGACCAGGAGGTTGGGGATATCCGGAGCCAGCAGAGGATGATCTGCACCTGGAGGCTCCTGAGTCAGTACGTCTATACCTGCCCCGCTGATATCCCCCTGGCGCAAGGCATTTGCGAGGTCGTTTTCATTGACGATGCCGCCGCGGGCAGTGTTGATCAGGATGGCAGCGGATTTCATTTTATCCAGCTGGGCGCGACCGATCAGATTGTGCGTTGCGTCAGAAAGCGGGCAATGCAATGAGATCACGTCACAGGTCGCGAGCAGGGTATCCAGAGCGATCCGGCCATCAGGTATCACTCTACCGCCTGGCCTGGCACAGATGGCCACCTGCATGCCGAAACCAAGGGCGATCTGTTCAACGCGCCGGCCGAGATTGCCATAACCGATAATGCCCAGCGTCATGCCGTCCAGTTCGCGGATGGGATAGTCGAGCAGGCAGAACACCTTGCTCTCCTGCCAACGGCCTGCCTTGACCGCCTGGGTGTAGTCGCCAAGGTGTGAGACCAATGCGAGCAACAGTGAAAAAACGTGTTGGCTTACGGCGGCGGAGGCATAGTCGCGGACGTTGCAGACGGTGATCCCGCGCTGTTTCGCCGCCACGAGATCGATGTTATTGGTGCCGGTCGCGGCCACGACGATCAGTTTTAGAGAAGTGCTCTGCATCGCCGCCGCATCGATGACGACTTTGTTAGTGACCACCACCTCACAGCCCGCGATCCGCTCTGCCACCTCGTGAGATTGTGTTGATCGATGATGCGTCCAGTGGTCGAGGGCGTTCTCGAGTCCAGTGGTATCAAGGTCCCCGCGATCGAAACTGTCGGCATCCAGTATGGTTCCGCGCATCGGTTCAACCGCGCCCGTCGGCATAGCGCATCTGCTGGAGTTGTCGGCGCTCTTTTTTGTCCGGCCTGCCCCTGGACTGTCTGACGGGCTGGGGCTGCAGGCGCAGTTGCTGACGCAGGGCTTCGCGCCGTTCAATACTGTCCGGATCTTCAACGTAGGTCTGAGCCGCAATCGCTGCTGAGACGCGCTTGTCGATTAGCTGTTGGACGGTGATGTGATAGACGGCCGTCTTGCGGCGGATCCGTAGCCGGTCGTTACAGCGGATAGATTTCGCCGAGCGGGTTCTGTGATCGTTGAGCAGAACATGGCCCGCCCGGACCGCCTCGACCGCTTCCGCGCGGGTTTTGAAAAAACGCGCCGCCCAGAGCCAGCGATCAAGACGGACACCGTTGTCATGTTCTTGGTCGGTCATCGTCGTTTCTCATGATAGACCCAGCCCCATCGAGCCGCCCGGGCCGGATGATAAAATGCCGTTCCTTCCCCTACAGGTGTTGATTCGTGAAGTGTATCGCGCGCGTTTTTATTATGACAGGCCTGCTGGCAGCCGGCCCGGCAGCAGCACTGGGGCCGGTGGACGGCGAAGCCGGTGTCTTTACCTGGGTGGTCGACGATTACCAGGATACCTCTGTCAATTCTCCTCTCACGGGCGGTTATGGCGAATTGTGGCTGGGCGAGCGGTGGGGTCTTCGCGCATCTCTTTACCAGATCAGTGAGGACAGCGTTGGCATGGCGCCTGACGAGCAGACGCTGGTCGATTTCAAGTACCGCTTGTTGAGCGCCACCGACAACACCTTTCTGGCCCTCGGGTTGGGCTGGGAGCAGGACCGCTTTGGAGCCGACGGGGACGCGTCAGGCGCGCGGGTCATGGCAGAGGCGCGAGTCGGAATCCTTGGGTTTCTCAGGTTTTATGCTGATGCTGGCTGGGCGCCTTCGCTTGGGAGTGTTGGGTTGCGCCAGGATCTTTCCTCGATCTCGGTAGAGACGGGATTGGTCCTTGATCCCCTGCCTTTTATCGACCTTCGCCTGGCTTGGCGATACCAGATTACAGACTACACCGGGGCAATTACAGGATCCGGCGCCAGCGAGGGCAGTTATGGGGTTCTGCTCGGTGGCGGAATTCATTGGTGATCCCGGTCAGCGAGGTCCTGGATCGCTTTCAGGAATACCACCCCGATCTGGAACCACCCTCCAGTTCCCTGCAGGCGGAAGTGGCGTTGGTTCTGAATCGTGATACGGGTGAGCACGACCCCAGTATCCTTTTCATCCAGAGAGCGGCGTCGCCCGATGACCCCTGGTCAGGGCAGATGGCTTTTCCAGGAGGCCGCCGCGAGCCGCGCGATCTTGAAGTCGGCGACGCTGCCTGCCGCGAGACCTGGGAAGAAATCGGGCTTAAGCTGCGCCCCACCGATTCGGTGGGGCGGCTCGGCGACCTGCGCGGCCGCCATGGCGGCAGATCCGCTGACCTCGTGATTTCCTGTTTCGTTTACCTGGTGGATACCACGCCCATACTCAGGCCCAACCACGAAGTCTCCGAGGTAGTCCAGATACCGCTGTCCCGGCTTCTCGATCCCAATCTTCGAACCTCAGTGCAGTATGAGGCCGCAGGCGGGACACGGTTTCCCGGTATATTTCTCAGCAAAGGAGACGAGCGGGTGATTTGGGGGTTGACCTATCGGTTCCTGATCCGGTTCTTCTCGCTGTTTGGGCATCCGCTGCCGCCGGGCTGATCCGGCGCCCGCTGCAAAAAGCCGCCGCATCACGACACATCACAACAGAGGAAGATTGATGGCCAGAACAAACAATCGACGTCCGGACGAGTTGCGGTCCGTGCATTTCACCCGTGCCTACAGCCGTCACGCCGAAGGTTCGGTACTGGTGGAGTTTGGAGATACCCGGGTGCTATGTACGGCGAGCGTTGAAGAGCGCGTACCCAGATTTCTCAAAGGCAGCCAGCAAGGCTGGATCACCGCGGAATACGGCATGTTGCCCCGGGCGACCGGAGAGCGGATGGCGCGCGAGGCGGCCCGGGGCAAGCAGGGCGGCCGAACCCTTGAAATCCAGAGACTGATTGGCCGTTCACTGCGGGCCGCCCTCGATCTGAAAGCGCTCGGAGAAAGAACCGTCACGCTGGATTGTGATGTGATTCAGGCGGATGGCGGTACGCGGACGGCATCGATTACGGGCGCTTGGGTGGCACTCGCCGACGCGCTGGACCATCTTCACGAGCAGGGCCTGCTTGATGCCCCTGTTCCGCTGCATCAGATTGCTTCGGTCTCTGTGGGTCTGCAACAGGGTGAGGTGCTGCTGGACCTCGATTATTCTGAAGACAGCACCGCTGATACGGACATGAATTTCGTCATGAACGATGAGAAACGATTCATCGAAATCCAGGGCACCGCCGAACACAGCCCATTCAGCGAAGCCGAGATGCAGAAGATGACTGCCATCGCTGTGAGGGGTATCGAGGAACTGATGCGTTTGCAGCGCCTCGCTCGAGAGACAGACTAGTGAACCGTGAGTTGGTCCTTGCTTCGGATAACTCGGGAAAACTCCGGGAGTTGAGCGCCCTGTTGTCGGACGGCGGCTTCTCGGTGGTGGGTCAGGGTGCGCTGGGTGTCATCCCTGCCGAAGAGACCGGCAAGACTTTTGTTGAGAATGCGATCCTGAAGGCCCGCAATGCGGCCGAGCAAACCACCCGCCCTGCCATCGCGGACGATTCGGGCATCGAAGTTGACGCACTGGACGGTGCGCCGGGTGTCTATTCGGCACGTTTTGCTGGAAAGGGCGCGAGCGATGC
>MDTD01070688.1_pt1 | contig 10573 bp, 9 predicted proteins | sample 811221 | NCBI WGS metagenome assembly MDTD01 (sample SAMN05326646, study PRJNA326480) | marine metagenome | isolation source: seawater | place: Pacific Ocean: South West | collected 2011
AAAAAGAAGAACAATTTGAACAAAGTAGGATTTATTCATAATGAAACCGACAATCATATTTAGAATGTATGATTAATGAATAGATTATTAACTTTAATTTTTGTTATTATTTGGATTTTTCTTGCCTGGAATCATATAAAAAATAATTTTTACTAGATCTATTTTCCCAGTTAATAATACTTTTTATGTTACTCTATCATTTAGTTAGTAATGATTTACAACATTTTATATTTTTGAAAAAATTTGACTAATTCTGCAAATAAAATAAATTATTTTTCATCCTTAAGATACCCTGATTTTCAAAAAATATGGCTAGCGGGATTATTTGCAGGTTCATCTCATTGGGCTTTGATAGTTATTAGAGGTTGGGTTGTATACGAAATTTCAGAAAGCAGTATGCTTGTAGGTCTTGTAACTTTTTCAGCTATGATTCCAATGATCTTAGTTACCCCCATAATAGGTTATTTAGCGGATAAATTTCAAAGAAGAAAAATCATGCAATCTATGTTTTTAATTAATTTTATACATAATTTAGGTTTGGGAATGTTATATTTTTTAGATTTAATTGAGCCTTGGCATCTTATAGTTTTAGCATTTGTTCAGGGCTCAGCAAGAGCTGCTCGTATGCCCTCCGGGCAATCATTAGTCCCGAATATTGTCCCAAAAACATATTTACTAAATGCTGTAGCATTAGATATGTCAACTGTTCATGCCACAAGATTGTTAGGGCCTCTTGCAGTGGCTCCGTTATTAGCTTTTGTAGGTAGAAATGGAGAGTCCATAACTGGAATAGACTTAGCATTCTTTATGTGTACTGGATTTTATGCATTAAGTTTATTTTTTTCATTAATGATCAAAAATACATCCACTGGCCAAATTAATTCTGAATCGTTTATACAAGGTTTTACTGAAGGTTTAAAATACCTTCATAATACTAAACCAATATTTATTATTACAGGTATAACTACATTACATTGCATGTTCACAATGTCTTTTGAGTCTGTACTTCCTTTCTTCTCAGTAAACAAATTAGGATCAGAGGGATTAGTAGTTAGTTTTTTAATGATGTGTGTAGGAGTAGGTGCATTAATTGCTTCAATATTTCTTGCTGGTACTAGAGATGAAAAAATTAAAGGAAGAATTTTTTATATTTTTGCTATTATTAGTGGAATTGCACCAATTTTCTTAGGATTATCATCAAACTTAATAATTTCATTAATAGCTGCTTTGTTTATTGGGTTAGGACAAGCAGGATTTATGATAATTTCTCATACACTAATTCAAACTTTGTCACCTAATCATATTAGAGGACGAATCGCTGGAGTTTATGCCATGTACTTAGGTGGAAGCATGGCTTTATTTAATTTCTTAAATGGGTTATATGCAGATTTTTTCGATCCAGGAAATTCTATAGCTATTCAAGGAATGATTTTTGTTTTAATCGTTATCTTGACGAGAAAAAATTTTATATTGAAATCTATTTACTCTGGCAAGCTACAGACTAACTAAGATTTTTCATTTACTATTATAGTTTATATAATTGTAAAAACCCCAGGCAGCTAATAGCAAACTTATCATAAAGCTAGGAAAAGCTAGAATAATACTGTTTCCAATCGTAAGTATGACTAATAATGGTAATGCAATAATAGAACTAGCAATCCCAATGTATAGAAATATTTTTTTCATGAAATATGTTATAAATTATTCAAATTCATAAACTACCACTGGCTCATCCCCAACAACCCACAAATTATGGCCAGGTTCAACAATAAAGGCCTCGCCTGGAAGTATATCAAACTCCGTACCATCTTTATGTTGCGCATGATATTTGCCACTAACAACCACTCCAAAAGGTCTACCTTCACACCATTCTGTACCTGCAATTTGTGACATATGCTCTTTCCAGTTCCATCCTGGTTGGACTGTAACTTTCTTAACATTTTTTCCATTTAGGTTAACTATTTTTACTGATATCTTTTCAAATTCTAGATTCTCATCAGGAGTTTGAAAATTTCCTTTAGCTCCACCAATCATTATTCCTCCTTAAATATTTTTGATTTCAAGGGTTCAAAAATAATTTTCAACCCTTGAAATCACATAGATTATTTTCCTGTTCTTATAAGCTCTACACCTGCTGCAACAGCTGTAAATGTATATGATGCATAATAAGCAATAATTAATCCTGAATCAAAAAATAAGATTCCACCTAATACACCTATGACACCTACTAATATGAAAGAATATGAAGTAATCACATGTATCATTTTAGTTTGGTATAAACTGTAACCCAACAAGCCTAAACCTAGAGCTAAAAGAGTTGTTCCAAATCCACCTGCAGTGGTGCCTAAAGTTAGCATAGAAACAGATTCGCTAATCAAACCTTCACCAGCTAAACTAGCTCCAGCAGAAATTGCGCCATGTTCTATTACTGTTCCTGCAAAACCAACTATAATTAACATACCTGACATATAAGCATAATTTGAACTTCCAGAGGCTAAAACTTTAGCTCTAAGTCCTATTAATGCAACAGTCAATATACCAAATATTAGAGTTGCAATTCCCATAAACACATGAATTGAATCGGAATTAAGTGCGGCTAATTCTGTAGCATAAGCACCATAACCTCCAGCTATGTCTCCGGCCGGATCAGTCGGCAAACCTGAGACAAACCAAGTAATCATCCCAATTACTGGGAATACGGCTAAAATCCATCCTATTGTTTTGTATTCTTAATTTAATCTCCTATATTATGATTTTTTTGTATTGTAAACATTCCCAGCCATTCGTCTATTAGAAATCTGTGAATAATCTAGTTTTATTATTAATTTATCTGATAGAATATAAATTGAGACTGAGTCTCATTTATTATGTTGTAACAAAAATACTGGAGATAGATTGAAAAATTATGATGTCGTAATTGTTGGAGCTGGTCCAGCAGGTATAGGAATTTCTTCTATGCTTAAAAATTTTGGAATTGAAAAAATAATTGTACTCGATAAGGGTAAAGTAGGAGATACTTTTGATAAATGGCCAAAAGAAATGAGATTTATAACCCCTTCATTTACAACAAATTTTTGGGGACATATGGATCTTAATTCAGTTGCTTATGGTACATCTCCTGCATTTACTTTAGAAACAGAGCATCCAACAGGTAAAGAATATGCGAATTACCTAAGAAAAATTTCAGAACATTTTGAATTACCTATTAAGGAAAATACCAACGTGGAAAAGGTGACCAAAACTAAAGATCAGTTTACCATTTCTATTAAAAATGGAAAAACCATTAGCTCTCGTTTTGTAATTTGGGCAGCTGGAGAATATCAATACCCAGACTTAGATTCATTTTCAGGATCTGAATTATGCATTCATAACAGTCATATAAAAAGTTGGAAAGAAATTCATGGTGATGAATTTTATGTTATTGGTGGTAATGAAAGCGGAATAGATGCTGCAATTAATTTAAGTAAAATGGGTAAAAAAGTCACTGTTTTAGGTGATAAATCAGCTCCAGATACAAAAATTACTGATCCTAGTCAAACTCTTACTCCCTACACAATCGATAGGTTAGAAGATGAAATTTCTAATGAAAGAATCACACTTGTACCCAATTCCAGAGTTATAGATGTCAAAATAAAAGACAATAAATACTATATTTATGTTAAGGGTAAAAAATCATCGCCATATCAATGTCATGCGCGTCCTATTTTAGCAACAGGATTTATTAGTAGTTTATCTATGATTAAGAATTTATTCGATTGGGAAAAAAGTAAGCATTATGCCATACTAAACGAACATGATGAGTCAAAAAAAAATCCTGGCCTATTCCTTGTAGGCCCTCAGGTACGTCATGAAGACCTAATATTATGCTTTATCTATAAATTTAGACAGAGATTTGGTGTTGTTACGAAAGCAATTGGTGACAGATTAGGTATGGATACTTCCCTGCTTGAACCTTATCGGGAAGAAGGGCTCTATAAAGATGACTTAGGAGCTTGTGGAGATGAATGCCCATGTTGAAACTAATAAAAAAAAATTTTAGTATAAATTGGCTTTGCCAATCCATTGCTAGTACATCTTGGATAATTTCCGTTTTTGTTTATGGATTATTTACTTCAGGTGATTATTTTCAATTACTCGCTGCATCTGCATGGACTACAGGAAACGTATTTAACATATTAAAGGATTAAAAAATGAAAAAACTCTCAAGTGAATTTTTAAATATTATTCAACGCATACTAAATAAAGGAAGCTTAACTCTAACATTTATTTATACATTAGGTCATATTATCGTTGCTATTGTTGTAGTTAGAATAATAACCGGAGCAAGCTGGTGGGATTCAGGAGCCGTAGCACTGGTTGAACCACTTATAAATGGTTTATGGTTTTATGTTTTACACAAAGTTTGGATAAAATATTCTAGAAAGAATGTAACAGACTAAATTGATTTAAGTTTAGAAATTTCAAGAAGAACATACTTGATAATATCCATAAATATTTAAATTTAGGCCATAGCAGTTTTTGCTCTATATGCTGTCCTCAAGTCTTGCTCTTCGAATTCTAGTGGCTTTTCTCCTAAGGCATGTTCGTAAAGATCTGCTTTGTATATTCCCTCAAGTGTGTAAATTATAGACACTAAAGTCGTAGCAGACAACAGACCGATCGCTATTCCAAATGTTCCATTTATAAATCCAAAAAAATAAGGATTAACTGCGATATATGCTTTTATCCTGTATTCTTAAGTCCTGCAGAAATACCGTTTATAGTAAGTAAAAGAGACCTCTTTATTAAATTATTATCATCAGATTCTGATCGAAGTTTTGCTAATAAAATAATTTGAAAAATATTTATAGGTAAAATATAAGACTCTCTAATATTCAAGGTCTCCTTAAGAGTAACATTAGATTCCATGAGTTCTTTATCTCCAGTGATCATCAGTAAATATTTTTTAGATTTATTATATTCCTCCTCAATTTGTTCAAAAACTTGCATTCCTGACGGATATAAATTTTCTACATAAGCCTTACTAATAATTAAGTCTGTTTTTACAAGATTCATTTCTATATTTGAAACTAAATTCCTAAAGAATTTCATATTTTTATACATAGATAAAATATCTTCTTTTCTACCTTTATTAATGGCTTTTTCAATAGAAGTCCCAAAGCCATACCAACCTGGTACAATCTGACGAGACTGTGTCCATGAAAATACCCAAGGTATCGCCCTCAAATCCTTAATACCTCTCAAACCTCCTCTTCTTTTTGAAGGCCTAGAACCTATATTCATATTTTGCAATTCTTCCAAAGGTGTTGCATTTTTCAGATAATCAAAAATATCATTATTAGAAATAAAATTTTTATAACACCTATAACTTTCATCAGATAAATAATTCATAGTTTCAAACCAAGCTTCATCTTTTTGGCTAATACTTGGTTCTTTTATACTAGCTTCAAGCATTGCATTGAGGATAATTTTTAGATTTGTTTCAGCTAAATCAGAATTAGCAAAATTATCAGAAATAACTTCCCCTTGCTTTGTAATTTTTATTTTTCCATTTACCGTTTCTAGAGGTTGAGATAATATAGCCTCACCAGATGGACCTCCACCTCTGCTTGAAGAACCACCTCTTCCGTGAAATAAAACAAGATCTAAATTAAATTTTTTGGATAATTTATATATTGTTTTTTGAGCACGAAATAAATCCCATTGAGACTTAATTATTCCTCCGTCCTTATTAGAATCTGAGTATCCTATCATTACCTCAACAACATTATTATTTGAGTAAATTTTTTGCCAAAATTCAGATAAAACTTTCTCCGAATTTTTCAAATCATTAATAGTTTCTAGTAATGGAACAATCCTAAAATCTGATATTTCTTTTTTAGAGGAAAATAATTTTGTATATAATCCCAAAAATGCTATTGCTAGAAGATCATCTGATGTTGAAGTCATAGCCACGATCCATGTATTAATTGATTCATATCCGTATTTTTCTCTAATATTTTTTACCACATTAAATGTCTTAATAACCTCTAAAGTTTCTGTTGAAATATCCGAGGAATTTATAATTTTTTCATTCTTTTCAATAATGTCTAAAGCTTGAGATATAGATATATTTTTGTCATATAAGATACTTATTATTTCTTTGGCAGCACCTGTAGTAATTGCAGAATCTTCCCTAATATCCATATGAGCAGTAGTTAGTCCACCTATTTTTATTGCTTCAATAAGAAACATTAACTTTTTTATTTCTTTATTCGTTCCTCGATTTTCTATGAGTGAAACGAGAACAATTCTTAAGTCACTAATTAAGTCATCGTGATCATAAGATTTATTAGGGTATTTATCTAATATTATTAGTAACGCCTGTCTGTAAGGTTCTTCATCATATCTAGTAAAATTATTTTTATCTATAATTGAATTTTTATTTTTATTTATGAATTTCAATAGAGGTTTTGAAAAAGTAGCAATATGAATTGATTGACTTAGATTTGATATTAGGCTCTTTATTTCTCGTATTACTATTTCTTTATTTCTATCATGTTGAAGTTCAATAATGTCATTTGTAGTTGAATGATCTACATTAGGGTTTCCATCTCTATCTCCACCTACCCATGTACCAAATTTTATTGGTGATGGAGATTCATCAGGTTTATTAATTTCAAGTAACTCTCTAATAAATAAGTTAAGTTTTGGTATTTCTTGAAAAACCATTCTATCTATGTAATATAAGTTATTAATAGCCTCATCATAAGGAGTTGGCTTAAATTGCCTGAGTTCATCCGTTTGAATTATAATTTTTGCAAACTCTTTTATTTCGCTTTGAAAAGATAAATCTGAAAAAGGGACACCCTGTTTTCTTTCTTCGTATCTTTTTTTTATTATTTCATGTAGTTGGTTTATTTTATTTAATATTTCAGGTTTTGTTGATTCAGTAGGATGAGCCGTAAATACAAATTTTATATCAAGATTATTTAGTAACTTATGGTTTTCTTGATAATTATTTTTCAAAATATTTTTTAGTTTCAAGTCTAATAACTCAATGGAATATTCCTCCAAAGCAAAGTTATCAATTCTATAAATATGTTCTACTACATTTGCTACATGAAAATACAATGTATAAGCTCTAATAAGCCTAATTAGCCAGTATGGATTAAATTTTCTGAAATTATCTATAGCCGTTTGAATATTTTTAAAATTCTTTTCGTTGTTATAATTATCAAGTGTTTTGTTTGCTATAGTTAACTTTTCAAAAAATTCATCCCCAAACTCCTCAACTAAGACTTCAGCTACCAAGGATGCAATAACTTTAATTTCTCTATTTACATCTGCAAGCTTTAATTTTGCAGTTAAGTTATCACTTTTTTCTATACTCATAAAAGGGATTATTAAACTCTAGTATTTTATAACTATCTCAACTCTCAATTATATATTATAAAAACATAAATAAATGGTAAAAATCAATGATGATTTTTATCTTTTACACTAACCTAATACGTATTTTATTATCTAGGCCATAGCAGTTTTTGCTCTATATGCTGTCCTCAAGTCTTGCTCTTCGAATTCTAGTGGCTTTTCTCCTAAGGCATGTTCGTAAAGAGCTGCTTTGTATATTCCCTCCAGTGTGTAAATTATAGACACTAAAGTCGTAGCTGACAACAGACCGATCGCTATTCCAAATGTTCCATTTATAAGTCCAAAGAACCATCCTATACCCATACTTATTACAATTGCTAAAATTTGAAATATTCCAAAACCAAAATTTGCAGCTACTTGATTTCCCCATGTTTGCTTAAATAAACTAGAGGATCTCTTTATAGCAGATAAAGGACTTATGTTTTCAGAAACAATAATAGGTATAACAAAAAATGTCATCATTGCCCAACCTGCTTCTAAGAAACTAGCAAAAATTTGTGTCATGATACCACCAAATCCACCTCTATTTCTGCCGTTAGCTTTAAGAGCAGCAAATATCAATCCCATTATTGTCACTATTATTGACCAAAAGAAAATATGGTGAATATGTTTAAGTGCGTGGCTGAGGCCTGAAGAAACATTTGGATCTCCTCCTCTTAATCTTTCTAGAGCCGCAGAAATTAATGCTGAGTTAAAAAAAACAATTATAAAATTAGCTCCAAAAATCAGAATAGCAAGAGGGAGAATAGATTGCTGATTATCGTTGGGTTCTGACAAATCTATCGAACCAGTTCCAAGAATGAAACCCAATAATGAAATGACAAATATTGCTGCCATTATTGGGAATAAAATAAGTTCTTTGTCTTTTTTTAAAACCCTAACGCATGATTTCATTAATTTTATTGTGTTTGAGATACTTCCGAAGAATCCACCATGTACCAAAATAAACTCCTTGTGTGATTTTATAAATATTATATTACTTAAGAAATATCTTAATCAAATGATTTATCTGAAATTAAAATTTCTTATCTAGAATTTTTAATTTCAGATAAATATTCTAACTCCACCTCTTGAAACCACTTAGTCAATTCATTTTCCATTTTTTTTGCTATCTTAGGATTATCTTCTGCAACATCATTTTGTTCGCTCGGGTCAATATCCAAATTATATAACTCTGGTTTTGGAATAGGTCCATCTATGACACTCTCAGCCCAAGGTTCAGTCATTATTTCAGTAACAGTGTTGGGTTTATATTTATAATCTATGTCCATTTGAACATATTTTTTGTTATTTTTTATGTGTACGGGATCGATAAATTTATCTATTTTTGGTCTAACTAATTTCCAAGGTCCCTTTCTCATTCCAGCATTTGATTCCACTCTAGGAGGATACTGGCTAAACTGCCAGAATTGAGCATAATCTGTTTTTTTTGTTTCCCCTTTAAGTATTGGTAAAATATTTTTACCATCAATAGGTAAATTCGGTTTTATTTCTGATCCTGTTGTAGCTAATAATGTAGGCAGCCAGTCAACAAAATGAACTAATTGATCTGAGTTTTCTACATTAGGAATTCCATCAGGCCACTTTAATATCATTGGAACTTTTATGCCTCCTTCATACACAGATCCTTTAGCTCCATTGTAACCACAATTAAATCTTTTTTGATGAATCAATTCATCAGTGTAATAACCAGGAGAATTTACATCAGGACTAATGAAATTGGTCTTAAGCATTTCTCTATATTCATCGGGTACCTGATCTTGTCGATGAGTGAATGCAGGACCATTATCACTTGTGAACATTACAATAGTGTTATTTTCTAAATTTAATTTTCTTAAGGTTTCTAAAATTCTTCCCACTTGTTGATCCATCACCTGAATCATTGAGTAAATTATTGCTGTGAGAAGATCAACCCCTTTTTCACTATAAATATTAATTAATTCCTTAGGAGCCTGAAGTGGTGAATGAGGGGCATTAAACATCACAGAAAGAAAGAAAGGCTCCTCTTTATTTCTATTAATAAAATCAATAGCATTGTCACCTAGAACATTAGTAAGATATTCTCCATTAGATTTGTACGATTGACCATTTTTCTCAATATTCCATTTATAATAATCTGCCCAACCTCCTCTAAATCCTATAAATTCATCAAAACCTCTATTATTAGGGTGGTATTTTTTATCCAAGGCACCATTATGCCACTTGCCTATTAAACCCGTTTTATATCCAATTGACTTGAAGTAGTCTCCAATTGTTTTTTCTCTAATAAATAGCCTGTCTTGCCCCCAAGTTTCTGCAGGCGAAATCACTCCAGTCCTTAATGGATATCTTCCTGTTAATAAAGCAGCTCTAGCTGGAGAACATACGGCAGAACCAGAATAATGTTGAGACAAGCATGTTCCTTCATCAATTAAATTATCTAGATTTGGAGTAATGACAAAACCATTATTAAATTTACCAAAGTCGCCGTAGCCCATATCATCAGCAAGCATCATAACAATATTTGGTTTTGTTTTATTAGACATTTTTGACTCTTTCTGTAATTAAATTTTACTAACTAATATATTGGTTAATTATTTAGTCTACAAATAATTATTGCCTAATATTTTCCTTCTTTCAGGCAAAGACTTCATTATCTTTTTTCTATTTTCCTCAGAAAAATATATCCAATTAGTAATTTCTTCTCCACTCCTAAAACACCCAGTACAGTACCTATAACTGGGATCATAATTACAATTTTTAACACATGGAGAAGATATTTTATTCATACATTAATTATAATTAATTATTATAAAAAAATTTTATCACAACTTAGGATTCTCTCAATTTAATTAACTCGTCCACTATCTCAACAAGCGAACTTCCGACGATCTGAGGTTGAGCATCTAAACTACTAATTCTACAACCAGGTCTTGCAATAAAAGCTGCGTTCCAACCCGCGGCAATTGCACCTGACGTATCCCAATTATGTGCAGCGATCAGCCAGAGTTGACCAGGATCTTCAGAAAGCTCACTAGCAGCGTAGTTGTAAACCTTTGCGGCTGGCTTGAATGCTTGAACTGTATCAACTGATATCTGTTGCTGGAAATATTTTGAAATTCCCGCATTATCGAGTTGTGCAGCCACCATTGCAGGAGGCGAATTCGTCAGTGTAACCAAC
>MDTD01199489.1_pt1 | contig 10573 bp, 7 predicted proteins | sample 811221 | NCBI WGS metagenome assembly MDTD01 (sample SAMN05326646, study PRJNA326480) | marine metagenome | isolation source: seawater | place: Pacific Ocean: South West | collected 2011
ATCTGAAGTAGAAATAAAGCTACAGCTATCTATGTTGGCCAAATCAATAATTTGGACTCGTCCCGTTCTGCCCCTTTCAACTTCATTCATAGGGTCAGCTGTGTCTTTAATCAGCACCTTCATCCACCTTGGAGATTCAAAGTATTTGCCATCAACTGCATACGCTTGCGAAAGGAGTTCTGTCATTCCATATTCGCTGATAATTTTGGCCTTGGGTAGAGTCCTTGAAATTCTTTGATGCACTTCACTTCTCACTGGCTCTCTTCCATGTCCTTTCATACCCCCAGTTTCTATAATTGTGATTTCTGTTTGAGGGTTTGGTGCACAATTACCCTCAAGCCAAGACAAAATCGCATGAGTGACTCCAAAAACAGCTGTATATCTCTCCTTTATCCTTAAGTTAAGACCCGAATAATCATGCAGGAAAAAGTTCTCACTTGAACCGCTCACCTTCATGAAATTTCTTACCATTTCAACTAAAGACGAATCTCCCCTTTCCAAATACCCAGGCAGAAGTCCAACCCAATCACAGCGTTTAACCTCCCCTACCAAATCACAGTAAATCTTTTCTGACACTTGATGGTACCAATTTATAGACTTCACAAAGTGTTTGGATCTATTGGTGGTTCCTGATGTCCCTGAGCTTTTGAAAACAACTTCTGGGTTAAACTTCCCAGTTTTCACCTGATTGTTTTTGAAGGCTTCAACTGGTAGAAAAGGGATTTTGGATACATCTTGAATCCCAAAGGGATCAACCTTTAGGAGGTCTAAATACCTTGCATAAACTTCGTTATTTAAAGCTTGAAATCTAAAAACCTCAAGGGCAAGAGAATCAAAATCATCACAAAAAAATATACGAGATTTTAAATTTTCTATTTGAGATTCCATGAGGCTAAGTTCGTAAGTACTAGCTTTGGATATATGATTTGGAACAAAATTATTCGACTAGGGGTGATAGTTATCGCATTAACTGGATGTCTTGAGGATGTCAGCTATCCAGACGAACCCCAAATCGAATACATGTCATTTAATTTAGAAGAGAACGAAAATGCAGTATTAAGTTTTAATGTAACAGACGGTGATGGGGATCTGGGCTTAGATATTGGAGACACGTTAGCTCCATTTTGTTCATCATGTGAGCATTACTATAATTTAAAGTGTGAATATGACGAGTTGAGGGATGGAGTTTGGACTCATATTGAATTAAATCCCGATGAAGGACAGGTTCCATTTTATTACAGAGTACCACGAGCAAATCCAACTGGAACAAACCAAGCGATAAATGGCGTGATTGAAATTGACATGAATACTTGGCATTTACAGAGTTCATACGACACTCTGAGGTTTAGGTTTTCTATTGAAGATAGATCATTGAATGTGTCTAACGAAGACACTACCAAAGTTCTAGTAAAATAAAAAAGGCACCCCCTATGGAGTGCCTTTCTCAAGAAATTAGAAATCTTAATCACAGATCTCTCCGAATGCTGATAAGAATAGTAGAAGGTCACCAGTTGAAACTGTGCCATCACCATTGATATCTGATGGACAATCGTTTTCTGCAATGCTGAATTCACATGTTCCATCATCAAATGAAGCTCCACTATTGAAGTTTTCTGCTGTTGGGTAAGTACAACCGTAACAGTCGTAATCACACACATCGTTATTTGCTAAATAAGCTGTTGGGTTGTAGTTACACGCTGTAGGGTCGTTACAACCGAATGCAGAAGAATTTGGTGCTCCTGGAGTACCGCCGTCTATCCAAGAAGCTTGCCAGTTAGAGCCAAACTCGTTATCCATACCTGGAACACCAACAAGGTATTCAACAAGAATTTCTGGAATGTACTCCAGTGATGCACAACCTCCATCTGGGCTTGAGATAAGAACTGAGCCAAGGATGCCGAAGCCATCTGCAGGCCAAGCGCCCTCGTCAGAGTATTCAACTTGATCAATTACGTTACCCCAAGCATCTTGTAAACCTAATGATTCACCTGAGTTAGAGAAGTTACCTAACTCCATTGTGAATACTTGGTAGCCGTTGCCTTCATAGTTTGGAGTGCCTAGGCCGCCAGAAACAGTAATTACAATAAATTCCCCAGGTCCGATTGTAGTACCCTCTGGGAATACTAGTCCAACCTGATCCTCACCAGAAGCTCCGTTAATGAATATGAATCCGCTGATATCAGCTGGAAGGTCTCCAAGGTTAAGAAGCTCACAGAACTCCCATTCGAAGTCATCACCTTGGTTTGAACATGGGTTATAGTGAATTTCATTGATGATAATTGAAGGCAATGTGTAGTAACACGTTGAGTTGTCTTCGGTAGTTGTATTTGGGTTGTAGTTAAGAGCATCAGTGTCAGTACAACCCGTTATCATACATGAACCGTCATCAACTGTAGCAGCAGGATCGTAGTTGTCTGCTGTTGGGTCAGTACACCCTTCTACGTTTGCGCAAGAGCCGTTATCTTCAGCAGCTAGTGGGTCATAGTTAGGGAAGTCAGAGTTCATACAACCAAGCCTAATGACATCTGAAGAATCTCTTGGAGTAAGTTTCCACGCGCCGTATGCGTAAAAGTTTGGACCTGTAACTCTGTAAGTAACACCTTGCTCAACAACTGGAACAAGGAAACCATCTACATCTACGCTGTCTCCTACTGCGTCGTATGCAAAATCATCAACTGCTCCAGCACCTGAGCCATCATCTAATAGCCACTCACCATATCCAGCGTCGGAATTTGAAACTGGCGCTAACATTTGAAGAAGTACGCTTTCCCACTGCTCATCATTGATTGCTGAAGTTCCTAATAATTCGGCTGCAGGCAACTCGTTTCCTGATGAGATAATAGTTGGTGTTGCTCCAAGGATTTGGCGTAGTCCATATACCTCACTTACGTTTCCTGCAACGTCAACAAGATCTCCTACTGCAACTCCATCACCTATACACCAAATTGCAGAATAAGCTCCTGTTCCGTTTTGGATTACAAATGATGGATTGTTTGCTAGTGCGAACGATGGTTCGAATACTGCAGTTACAGTACCATGAGTAATGACTTGGCCTGAAACTGAGCCAGCGTGGATTTCTTGTACTGTTAGGTTAGGAATATATAGACATGATCCATCATCCTCTGTTGCATTTTCATCATAGTTAATAGCACCTGGGTCAGTACAACCACCATTGCTAGCGGAACATCCTCCAGTAAAATTGTGGATAGCAACATCTAACCAGTAGTTTGATTCGTAAATCAACCACTCACCGTCGAATGAATCAGTTCCTGCTGAACCTGCCCACTCACCACCGTTACCAGCATTAACTGTTGGCTTTCTGATTAGTGTTCCGTTTTGGGTTGCGTTTGTTACACCAGAAACTGTGAATCCTGATCCAGGATCTGGTCCAATCTCACCAACAACGTCAACTAGTACTGAATCCTGTCCGACAAATTCTACAAGCCCATATGTATCATCACCGTTACTTAGGTAGTAGTATGTCATATCAGCTAAATCTAAAATGGTTTGGTCTGCGCTTGGATGAGCAACAACATATGTTCCATTAGGCTCAATAGTAGCATCAATTGGGAATGAGAAAGTCCAGTAATCAAATTGATCGCCTAGGTAAAGTGCGTCAGGATTATCACAACCGTTACTACAATTAGCTAGTGTGTATTGGTTTAGGAATACTGTTGATCCAGTTGGATTATATAATTCTAGGTATTTGTTATTTGAGCTTCCTTCAGCAATTTCAGAAATAAAAACTGTACACTCAGCTCCAGAGAATTGACAAGATCCATCTTCGATAGTAGCATCAGAATTGTAGTTGTCTGCTGTGTTATTTGTACAACCGTATAGCATTACATCATTAGAAGTACGAGGTTGAACCTTGTAATTACCATATGAGTAATCAAGAGCACCAACAACGTCAAATGTCAATCCAATTGACACAAGTCCCGAACCTAAAGCGTCATAACCCTTATCGTCGATTCTAGCTGAACCACTACCATCGTCAACGGACCACTCGCCAAAACCAAGTGCGTCACTATCTACTGCACCACTTGTGTGAACAAGTACACCCTCCCACTGCTCTTCAGAAACAGCAGCAGAGCTAAGAACCTCAGCTACAGGTAAATCATTACCTTGGCTTACAATACTTACTGCTGGAGAAGAAAGTTGAGTAAGGTCGTTATACTCAACTACTGTTGCTGTGATACTTATTTCATCACCTACTTGTACATTTACATCTGAACCGTACATCCAAATTCCAGAATAAGGTCCAGTTCCATCCTGAACTGAAACTGACGATCCGTAAATACCAGTAACGATACCTAAAGTATTAACTACTTGGTCAGTGTAAGCGTTAGTTTCTTGTCCTACTTGGATGTCGTAAATAGAAGTGAATTGTGACTGCTGACATGAGCCGTCATCCCAATCTGCATCCTCATTAAAGTTTGGAGCTCCTGCTTCTGTACATCCGCCAGTACCAACTGTAATCGATCCAACCATACCATTAGCAGCATGATTTCCAATTGAACAATCGTATGAGTATACACCAGGTGTATCGAATGTGTGAGATCCAATACAAACTCCTGAAACATCTCCTGTTACCATTGGTAGATAAAATGCCTCTGGGTTACCAAATGACTCACCAGTTATTGCGCTAATATCAAAGTTTACGTCGTGATTACCACCAATGTTTGTCCAAGTAATTTGAGCACCTACTTCAACTGTTAAGTCTGTTGGTTCAAATCCATAATTAAAAGCTTCTACTTCGATTGCATCAACATTACATGCGTTATCAAATAAACAAGATCCGTCATCAGAAGTGGCTGATGAATCGTAGTTTGTTGCATTTGGGTTAGTACATCCTTCTACTGCAGCTCCGCAGTTCCAAGTAAATGTGTGAGATCCAAGGTAATTCCAAGTATTTTGTGGGTGAACGATCCACTCAGAATCTTCTGCGTTTGTTCCAGCAGAAGTTATCCAATCACCGCCGTTACCTTGAGTAACTGTTGACTTTCTAACTAAAGTATGATCTTTTGTTGCAGCTGTAACACCTGCAACATCCCATCCTGATCCAGGATCTCCATTCCAATCTCCAATTGCGTCTACTTGAACGTAATCATCTTCCGTTCCTTGAACTAACATATACCCGTCGTCACCATTACTTAAGTAAGTGTGGGTTTGGTTTGCAAATGCAAGAATTGCAGGATCTGCAGATCCGTGAGCAATTACATAGAATCCACCAGGAGCAATTGTAGCTCCTTCGTCAAATGTGTTCCAGAACTCATATTCTCCTGGAACTGATGGAGCATTACTTACACTTGGGAATGCATATCCACTGAGATCAACCTCCATGTTTGTGGGGTTGTAAATCTCTAAATATTTATTGTTTGAGCTTCCTTCTGCGTATTCAGAAAAGAAGAGTGTACACTGCGCTTGGCTTATATTTACAGCCATAAAAAGAACAGTTAAAAAGGTAAGGGTTAAACGATACATATTGGTTTTGATTATACTCACGTAAATCTACACTTCGAAAGGGTTCAAAACAAGCGAAATGAACATTCGGCTAAGATTAATTAAGTTTAAACGACAGTCTATGTAAGTTCGTCGTACCCAAAGACTTGACCGCTTTTTTGTGTTTTGCTGTTGGATATCCTGCATTTTTATCCCATCCATACCCTGGAAAGTCAATAGCAACTCTTTTCATAAATTCATCCCTATGTGTCTTAGCTAAAATGCTTGCAGCAGCAATCGAACTATACTTGCCATCACCCTTTATGACACATGTATGTGGTGGCATTTTTTTAGACGTTACAAATCTGTTGCCATCGATTAAAATATGTTCAGGCCTTATGAACAGTTGTTCAACGGATTGCCTCATTGCTAAAAAAGAAGCTTGAAGAATATTAATCTCATCAATCTTTTCGTTTGGAACGAATGAAACAGCCCAAGCAAGAGCTTTTTCTTCGATAAGAACCCTCAAAGCTTTCCTCTTTTTTTCTGATAACTTTTTACTGTCGTCCAAATTCAATTCCAAAGCAGTGTGCTCATTTAAAATTACTGCTGCTGCGACAACAGGACCCGCTATACATCCTCTTCCTGCTTCATCACAACCAGCTTCTACTCTTCCTCTTTCTAAAAACGGCAAGAGATTAGGCATTGAGTAATTGGTCTATTTCGTTTGACAAAATTTCTGCACTTCTATCCCAAGAGTAATCTTTCGAGCGCATTAAGCCAGATTGTATTACCTGTTGTCTAAACTCCCTATCTACCTCTAATTTCAATAAACCTTTTGCGGCTGCGTCATAATCATTTGGGTCAACCAAAGCTGCTGCTGCATCACCACAAACCTCAGGAACTGAGGTGCAATTACTAGCAACAACAGGAACGCCACAAGCCATTGCTTCAATAATGGGAACTCCAAAGCCTTCAAAAAATGGCAGGTATAGCATTGCTTCTGCTGCAGCTACTGCTTTTGCAAGAGCATTATCATTTAGCCTTCCTGCATAATGTACACCTAAAGCCTCTCTCTTTTCATCCTTCCACATAGAAACTCCTACCATCAATAATTCTGATGAACCCCCTCGTCTTCTATACTCTTCAAAAGCTTTCACAATACCTGTGATATTTTTTCTAGGATGGAGTGAACCTACAAAAACAATATATCGTTTGCCTTCACAAAATTGATCTCTTGCAGCTTGTTTTGACCTTTCATCGATTGGAATAAACATTGCATCTGATGAATTAGGTATTACAGTTATAGCATCTTCAGCAATACCATAACATTTTGAAATATCTACCCTACTGTAATTAGAGACCGTACAAAGTTTAGTTGCAAAACGGGCATACTCAGGAAACCTCTTTCTAAAGTGTTTCGAATATCTAGAAGGTAACCAATCAGGATTATGCTCAAAATTTATATCATGTATTACGTTAAGCTGAGGTGTTAATGTTCTTCTTGAAATATACCCATCTGTTGAAACAAATAAATTAGCATTCCATTTTTTTATTTTCCATGTGACTGCATAATCAAACCAAACATCAAAAAGCCAAGGTCTACGAGCAGGAGGTAATAAACACACAGTCTCAACATTTTCCCCATAGTCAAATTCCATAGGTGGTGGCCTATCAAAAATAAGCAAGAACTTATCTTCAGGTCTCAAAGAAACAAGCCTCTTATAACACTGATGAGTGAATCTACCGGTTCCCTCTAATTTTCCAGGTATTAATAATCGTGCGTTTAATGCAATACGATACATGAGCTCAAAGTTATAACTTTGTATGCCTGTAGCTAACTAATCTACTTTAACCCTATGCAGTCAAATTTAGACTCCTCGCATCTTATACTTTTTGTATATAAAAAACTTAGAATTTTCATTATTGTTGGATTTATATCAGTTGTTATTTCATCGACTGTTGCTTTACTAATAGAAGAGAAATTTCAATCTAGCGTAGTGATGTTTGCAACAACTCAAAGTTCAATAGGCCAACAATTTTTCGAACAATCAAACTCCGGCGACATCCTTGCTTACGGAGAAACCGAAGATGCTGAGAGATTACTGCAACTGCTTAACTCAAGTGTTATAAGAAACAGGATTATTGAAAAATATAATCTTGCTGAACACTACAAAATTGACGTAAATCAACCTGGTGGTAAAACACTTTTACAAAGAGAATATAACAGCAATATGAGTGCATCTCTAACTAGATATGGTTCTGTCCAAATTTTAGTATTTGATAAAGACCCTCATATTGCAAAAGATATTGCAAATGATATAGTCATACTCACTGATAGTCTTGCAAATAAATTAAGAAATGAAAGAGCTCAACTTGCATATAAATTGGCACAGCAGTCCTATGAAAAGGCATTAAATGAAATCCAAAGTGCTGAGGAGGTGCTCGGCGAACTCCACGCTCAAGGAATTTATAATTTCGGAGCCCAAGTTGAAGCCTTGACAGATCAATACGGAACTGCTATAGCAAAAAACAACCTTAAAGGTGCGATAACAATCCAAAACGATCTAGATAGAATATCCAAACTAGCAAATGATTACAACGAGGTAACCAAGTTCTTAGGACCAGCTTATGGACAATTAGCTATTCTTAAAAAGAGACTAGATCTTTTGAAGGTTGATGCTGATACACACCTTCCGTCAAGCTTAGTTGTAGATATAGCAGAGGTTGCAGATAAAAAATCTAAACCAGTTAGATGGTTAATAGTAGTTGTAAGTGTTTTATCATCGTTAATATTCACACTCATAACACTACTTACACTCGATAATATTAAATCATCTAAACCATAATTGTGAAGCAATTAGCTTCAGATAAAATTGCAATAATTGGAGGACTTTTATACTCTCTAATTTTAGGTATAAGTATTTATTTCGAGTTTAGTTTTTTTACACTTTCGCCAATTGTATTAATATTGTTATGGTGGGCAATTAAGCGAGTTGACCTACTGATGGGAGTGATTTTAATAGCAGTCCCACTAAGTATAAATCTTCAGGAATTTGTGTACGATGCTCCAGGACTTTACATACCAACAGAGCCAATTCTTTTTGTTTTATTAGGTCTTTTTATAATAAGAGCTTGTATAGATTATCCCGTTGATAAAAAGATATTTTCTCATCCTATTACTTACATAATAGGCGGAATGTTGTTTTGGATATTTATTACATCCATAACTAGTTATGACATAACTGTTTCATTAAAGTTTTTTACTTCTAGAGCATGGTTCATAGTAGGATTCTTTTTCATCTTGGGACATATCATGTTACATAAACACCAGTTTAGAGAGAGGATGATCATGATGATATTATTTTCTCTTGTCATAGTTGTAATTTATACATTGATTAGGCATGCTGGGCAAAATTTCAGTAAAACTGCAGGACATTGGATGATGAAGCCCTTTTTCAAGGATCATACATCTTATGGAGCAGTTTTAGCTATGCTTTTGCCGCCTTCTATTGCACTACTTTCAAAAAAAGATCGTCCAATAATTACCAAAATATTGCTGATCTCAGCAACACTTATACTAGGAATTGGCATAGTATTTTCTTTCACAAGAGCTGCTTGGGTAAGTCTAGCAGGTGTCGCAGTATTATATACAATAATGCGGATAGGCCTTAGCTCAAGACAAACAATTGGAATTGGAATTTTGGTACTAAGCTTGTTTTGGATTAATAAGGATTCAATTTTTATAGAACTACAAAGGAATAAACAGAATTCTTCTGACAATTTAACTGAGCATGTTGAATCTATTTCGAATATATCTAGTGATGATTCTAATCTTGAAAGACTAAATAGATGGAATTGTGCTTGGTCACTTTTTAAAGAACGTCCATTACTTGGATGGGGCCCTGGTACTTATCAATTTGTTTATGCTCCATATCAGGAAGATAAATACAGAACCATTATCAGCACCAACAACTCAGATGGTGGAAACGCTCATAGCGAGTACTTAGGTCCACTTGCCGAACAAGGAGTTCTAGGACCAATATTTGTTCTATTACTGGTTTGGTATATCAGTTCTGTCGGCTTCAGGTTATGGAACGAGTCAGAGGATAAAGACAAAAAAAATCTTGCAATTGGAGTATATCTTGGGTTAATGACTTATTTCATTCACGGTATACTTAACAACTTTTTAGATACAGATAAGGCGAGTGCACCCTTTTGGGGATTCATTGCTTTATTAGTTGTTTTAGATCTAGAATTGCGAGATAGCAAGAAGGAAATCACTTCTTAACTCTCTCTGTGTACTCTTTATTACGAGTGTCAACTTTAATAAAATCTCCTGTATTGATGAATAGTGGAACTCTAATCTCAACTCCAGTATCAATTTTTGCTGGCTTAAGAGTATTGGTTGCTGTATCTCCCCTTACCCCTGGCTCAGTGTAAGTTACTTCTGCCTCAATATGTGTTGGTAGCTCACATGATAAAGGCCTCTCTTCCTCAGCATGGAACAAGATTTGGCATATAATCTCATCTTTTAAAAATTCAGGTGCATTAATCAGGTGCTCACTTAAAGAAATCTGCTCATATGTTGAACAATTCATAAAGTGATACCCCATATCATCATTGTATAAATATTGATATTCGCGAGTTTCAATTCTTACAGGATCAATTTTTGCTCCTGCATTAAAAGTATGATCAACAACTTTACCTGTTTCAATATTCTTCAGCTTAGTTCTCACAAACGCAGCCCCCTTTCCTGGTTTAACATGAAGAAATTCCATAATCTGCCATAAACCGTTGTTGTGGTTAAGGCATAATCCATTTTTTATGTCTGATGTGTTTGCCATATGTTAAATATATGTACATATATTTTTATAGAGACTTGTGGCAAAGCTGTATTAATAAAAAAACAACTACACATATCAATCTAAAACAAGCAATATAAAACTCATATTTGAGTTTATATTTTTAAAAAAAAACAGTGTAGACTTCTTTTTATTGTCGTTTGTAATGGTGTGTCATATATTTGCAGCCCGATTTTGGAATGCGGGTGTGGTGAAATTGGTAGACACGCTAGACTTAGGATCTAGTGCCGCAAGGTGTGTGGGTTCGAGTCCCTCCACCCGCACAA
>MDTD01032815.1_pt1 | contig 10572 bp, 9 predicted proteins | sample 811221 | NCBI WGS metagenome assembly MDTD01 (sample SAMN05326646, study PRJNA326480) | marine metagenome | isolation source: seawater | place: Pacific Ocean: South West | collected 2011
AATTGTAGAGTCAGGGGATACTAAAATAGTAGGCCGTCCTGCGATGTTTAATCGCTCGGCACTTGTTTTGGCGGCAGCAGCGACCGATTTCCGATTTGGCTCGGAAGATACCGCTATGTCGCAAGCTTTTGTCCAGAAGGGCTTTAGGCAAGGAATCTCAAAAATAGTTGTCCATCGGAATTTTCCATCAACCTATCAGGAGAGTGCGAATAAGTGGCGTTCCTACGGTCGTGGCTACCGACAATTTGTTGACACGTATCCGGAAAGGCGCCGCGCCATCTTCAAACACATGCTCGTTACGATACCAGTATCACGCTCCTGGCCTTGCGTACGCCAAGGGCGACCTAGTCAGATCCTCTTTGGGTTCCTGTTTAGCGTGAATTGTCTTGCGGGATGGTTCAGCCCCTTGCGAAGTAGACGCTGACGACGGCTTCATCCCGCTTCCCAATCACTACAAATTATTGCGGGTCGAAATCCAGGGGAGACCGGTAGGTCACGACCCGTAGACTTAGGTGTGTGGAGACGTGGCTTATAACAGGGGCGCAGGGATTTTTAGCGACCAACGCAGCGATGCACCTCCGCGGGCGAGCCAATGTTGTTGGGCAGGCAAGATCTGAATTCCAAGCTTCGGCTTACAGGGAAGCCTTTAGACTAGACCTGCGAGATGGGCCTGGAATCGCGAAACTTTTAAAGCGCGTGCGCCCTGATGTTGTTCTCAATGCTGCTGCCATCTCGGGACATGAAACCGCGGCAAACGATCCCGAACAAGCACGCGCCGTGAACGTCGAGGCAGTAGACGTCTTGGCAGAGACGTGTCATGACCTCGGGGCTCGCCTCATCCATATTTCCACCGATGCGGTGTTCTCTGGCCTGACAGGGAACTACTCTGAAGAAGACTCTCCCGAACCATTTTCTGTGTATGGTGAAACGAAACTTGTCGGTGAAGAAAAGGTGCGCAGCGCGTGCGACAATCACTTGATTGTCCGGACAAACTTCTTCGGATGGAGTTACAGCGGCAACAAGTCCGTTTTGGAATTTTTCGTAAATGCCTTGCGCGCACGAAAGCAAATTCGCGGTTACCCGGACTTTGTCGTAACTTCAGTCTACGTGCGCAGTCTTGTGGACACCATTTGGCAACTGTCAGAACGGCAAGCCCGGGGGACGGTTCATGTAGCTTCTTCTGATGCCCTTTCCAAGTACGACTTCGGCTTGAGGGTGGCTTCCGTTTTTGATCTCGATCCGGAACTGATTCACAGACTCGGACCCGGTAACGACTCGCGCACTGTTTCTCGAAGCAGGAATTTGTCACTCGATTGTTCGCTGGCGACTTCTCTTGTCGCGCGCCCGATGCAATCTCAGGCGGAGGGCATCCGGCAGGCGTACCGGGAAGAGAGTGATGCTCGGTCTGCGTTTCATGCATTGTGAGGGTGTTTGCGCCACACGTGGGTCGCAAGTACTGAGAACGGTTGTAGGGGGTAATTGGGCTTCAGGGCCAAGGGCCGCCCCCGCTTCTCCTGGTCTTTGGATGCGGTCTGACTAGGGTCAAGTTCTCCCATGCACAGCAGGGGCACCGAAAACGTTTTGACGCTGGTTGTCGCCTATCATTAGCGAAGTCCAATACGTGTGTGCTAGCAGGAGTCTTCCCAAGAAGCTCACACTTCATATTTGTCGGACTCGACTCCTAGCCTTGCGACGACCATCATCAACTGCGGGCACGAAACAGACCATCATGCACGCTTGCGTGACGTTGGGTCATAGGCTTAGGACGCTAGTTGAGATGCGACGGACGCAGCAAAAGGCATCGCTCTCTATGCGTAGGAGATCCCGTGAACCGTAGGGGAAGTTCTAGTACCGCTGCTTCACGTTCTGTAGTTCGAAGCTTGAAGGTCTTTCGCAATACTTGGCTTCAGGCTCCACTATGGTTCTACCGGCTTGTGGTCACTGACTCCAAGTACGAAGCGGTGCTCAATAAGCCCCTTACGTCGCATCGTTCTGGGATACGGCGTGTCCTTAATGTAGTCAAGAGACTACGACGAATTGCTCTGGCTGTCGTTTGGTTTTGGCCTCGAATCGGGGAAGCACACCGCTGGTCTCAGGCAGATTCGGAGTCAAATTGGTCTCCTGCTCTGTATCTGCGCTCGGAGCCACGTCGCCTACTCCAAATGATCATGGCCAACACGAATAAAGAGTGGCATACCTTGGATCTTGGGTGTAACTCTGGCGCAGACTTGCATTTACTTTGGCAGGCAGGATGGCGAAAGTTGTATGGTGTGGACGCTGGTGCTCACGCCCTAAATCTCTTTGAGTCAACGTTCCCCTCAACTTTTGCAAGTGCGGAAATTACGCGCGATTTGTTCCAACGTTATTTGCTGAGGACGCCGGCAAAGAGATTTGATGTTGTCTATTCCAATGGTGCAACCATCGAACTAGTACACCCGTCATTCCCAGTTGTGGAACAAATTTGCCGAGTCACCCGAAGACTCATCGCCTTAGATATCTACGAACTTGGATCCCCCTACCCACGAGACTACGTCGGTACGTTTGAGCGACATGGATTTTCCCTCGTTTACTGCCTGCGACCCGAAGATAGAGTTCGAGATTCGAGTCTCCTTTTGTTTGAGCGCACTTCTCAACTGCGTGAAGCGCTGGTTCCAGAGTGACCCAACATGGATTCAACCAGGTGGTGAATCCGCCTCTTGACTTGTCCATCATCTAAGTCCCCAAAAACCTCCTGACGTATTGGTTCCCACCATGCTTGAAAGCTGTGTCCTTGATCTTCAAGAGCGAATTCCAGGAGAGTCCCGAGCTGATCGAAACTGTGTGCCCAAAGACTGGCGGGCAAGTAAGGAGTTTGCGATTCGCGGATGGACTCCAGATTATGTGAATAGTCGTGGAAAATCGTAGGAATGCCCATGGCCAGCGTCTCCTCCGCGAGAGAGGTGTGGCGCGCAATTACAGCATGCGCGTGAGCAATGAGGTGGTAGGACCGGTTGAGCATGCTGTAGTCCTGATCCACCCAAATATTGCCCGTGGCCTGGATCTTCTTTACCTCCGACTCAAAGGCCTCTAGGTACCACCAATCCGCATCCTTACCCCGGATGACAAACATCACGTCCGTGTATTGCTCAGCGAGCTTGACTATGTCACGGAGGAAAGTCTTGGCCGTTGACCAAGAAGTTGCAATTGACGAAACGGATTCCCTTTGTGTTTCGGCGGCGTGATACGGCAAACAGACCACAAACTTCTGGTTTTTCCGTCTCGCTTGATTCACAATTGTTGGTGCCGCAAGAGATCGAGACTCCCAGATCAGATCCGTTCGCCACGTACCCACTTCAATGCAGTCGTGAATGGCCGCGGATGGATTGGTACGCATTGCCGAAGAAAAGTAAGGACTGGGAGTCAGGAGGGTATCCAGAATGAAGGGATATTGTGGATAAAAAACGGCCGTAGGACGCTCCAACGTGGCAATGGTGCGGACTCCAGCTTCCGTGAGACCGATTGAAACGCGAATTGGAACGAGCATCTCGTAGGCAAAAATTGCCACCTTCGCAGCAGGAAACTGCTTTTGGAGCCACGCAGCCAGTCCGAGAGAGGCTTCAACTTCACGGGATAACACCCAGAGAGATGTCAAGTCTGACCATGATCTGAGCCCAGGGAGCCCGTAGAGGAGAACCTTGAACAGTCGAAGCATGCGTATCGGGCGCGCCCCGCAGTGAAACTTAACCGTCAGCATCAGATCGTGAAGTGAGCAATTGTTGTACGTCAGGGCTGCCATTGTTTCCGGCCACAGGGCAGACGAGGGATCACTCGAAAAAAACTGATCCCACAGGAAAAGTCGACCGTATCCCGGACCTGAGTGTGGAACAAACAGGACCCTGTAATCATTCCGGGAATGATTTGACTTTGGGATCGAGTCGCTTGCAGTCAATGGCCTCCTTGATTTTCTGGCGGAGTGGCGGAACCCGGCAGACGCTAATCGCACCCTCCACAGAAAGGCGTCAAGTGCAGCGATAATGCGACCGAAGTAATCGGGTCTTGGATTCTTTAGCATTAAGCGAGTCCAAGCATCTGGGCAGAATATGAGGGCTCTCTTTTTCGGCAATGACTGGCGCCAGAGTTCAATAATGACGACCTCATCAATAGTGGATGCGCGTCTGGTCGTCAATGTAACTCGAAGTGCTTTTCGCACCTGTTCATACCGTGTGAAGAGTCTACTCAATCTTGCACAGAGCTGATCGCCCCCGAACCTGCTATCCAGTGTGATTGCTCGTTCTTTCGGCTCTACGAAAAGGCGACGTGAGTCTGAACTTCTAGGCGCGTGCTCTACCTGCAGCGGCAGAAAACCGCGCGCGTTCGCCCTTGCCTCCATGGGGCGGCTCATGAAGCGACTTCTTACGTATGACACCTCAAAACGGAATAATCGCAGGACCTCAGCAACCAGTAGTGATACTGGTCCAAATTCCACAATGAGGACGTGACGCCGTGACTGAGTAGTTGGGGCGTCATTTTTCAAAGTGCTCTCCAAGCCGTGGCGTTAGCTGAACGCTTTTAGGGCAGCGAGTCGGATCTGTGTCGGCACAACGTGATGTAACCTCCCGAGTTCCTCCAGTCTATCGAAAGCTGAGAATACGGGAGGCTTGTGCCCAACTTTTTGACCACCACAACAGCAATTAGGAAGAGCGGTAGAGAGAATTACGTCTGAGACGTGCGAAGTGGTCTACTGAACCAAGTGAAGCCTAGCGTAAAATGTCAACTTACTTGTGCTTCTTCACCGCCTGGGAATCTAGTCAGCCCTAAACGAAAGACCCACGTGTTTGCTTCATTTTTCGCTACACCACTCGCCGAATACCCTCGAGGTCTTACGGGACTAATTTGCTGACATCGAAGGAGTGAAAGTGTCAAGGACGAGTCTTGGCCGATGGTTCGCAATCCAGGCAAGGGAATGAAGTAATCTGCTGCCGTTAGCCCCGATTTTTTAGAGGTCCAGAGTGTTCGCACGTGTAAACGCCCGTCTGTTGGCTGTCCTGCCTGCTCGCGGAGGTTCTAAGCGTATTCCACACAAGAACATAAAGGACTTCCAAGGGCGTCCACTCCTCGCGCGCACTATTGAGACAGTAAGGAAATCTGGAATTTTTGACACAATTGTTGTGTCAACTGACGACCTTGACACGGCCAAATTGGCCGTGGAAGCAGGCGCAGTTGTGCCTTTTATGCGCCCCGCAGATCTATCGGATGACATAACGCCAACTCAACCTGTGCTCAGTCATGCGGTGAGTCAATGCGAGTCAATTTTTGGGGAGTTCACCATGGTCTGCTGTGTGTACCCTGGCGCAGTTCTAATGACGGAAAGTGACTTCATTAACTCCTCATCGCGTATTCATGAAACCGAGCGGGCCAACGGCGTATGCGCCGCAGTCGTTCGATACAGCCACCCGATTCAGAGAGCTCTTCGAGCGAAGGAAGACGGACTACTTTTACCAGCGGATGCCACCGATGTTCTGTCGCGAACACAAGATTTGGAACCAATGTGGCATGATGCTGGGCAGTTCTATTGGGCCACACCATCGCGTTGGCACGAATCTACTCCCTTGCTGTCACGAGTAATTCCATACGAGGTGCCGCATTGGAGGATCCAGGATCTAGACTCTGAGGACGATTGGATCCGTGCGGAAATGATCTTTGAGCTTATTCGTCAAGTCTCTAAGTCATGACAGAGTTACTCGGTGGCAAGACGCTCCTTGTAGGACTCGGTGACGTCGGGATGGGCTACGACCTAGATCACAACAGCCAATCAGCCTCCAGATCTCGGGAGCGAGAGTCAGTCCAAACACATGCTCGGGCCATCACCGCAAGCCCAGACATGAGGCTCATTGGAGCTGTGGATCTAGATCCAGAGCGACGGCGAATATTCGAAAGTGAATATAATCTACCCACGTGGTCTAGCGTCAAGGCTGTGACAGCGGTAGGTGTAGAGACAGCAGTCATCGCTACTTCGACCAGCCAACACCTGGACGTCGCCTTGGACGTGTTGAAGAAATGGCATCCTCGCCTCTTGATCTGCGAGAAGCCTTTTGGGTCAAATGCAGCCGAGGCAGCACAGATCATCGAAATGGCTGGAGACTCGAACACCATGATTGCTGTCAATTACTTCCGTCCACACCTTCCGGCTTTCATCGAGATTGCTGAGCGGCTACGACGCTCTAACGTAGGTGACTTAAAGGGTGGTTCGGTGATTTACAGCCATGGTCTTCGTCGTAATGGGTGCCACCTGGTAGACCTAGTGCTCTGGCTCCTCGGTGAATGCTCTCTTTCGGAGTTTGCAACCCCTACACGGGAAGCTGGAAGAGATAATTACAACTTCGTGCTCCGCTCTGGAGAAGCGGATATTCAGTTCCGGTCGCTAGGGGACCCTAAGGTAAGGAGCGCAGAAATTTTTCTCGGATTTGATCGTGGTAATTTGCGGATGTCATTAGGGGGCCAATTTCTGGAAGTGTGGAGTGACGTGGATTCATCGGCGGACGGGAAACCTTTGTACCCTGAACTCGTGGTGCGACTCCAACAAGATCTGAACGACAGTCAGTTCTCCTTTTACCGGTGGCTTACTGATGGAAATCTCGCGGAAGATGAGGTCACGAGTGCCAGGGAGCGAGCGCTTCGCACGCAAATTTTGATTGATGAGGTGATTTACCTTGCCCCCAGGTGACCTGGCTTGTCTGGGAGGGTCGCCAGTAATCTCATCTTCTCTCCCCCCGTATTCGTCACTGGGAGAGGAAGAGGTTGAGGCGGCCACTCGCATCGTTCGTGGGAAGAAACTATCCGCCTACGTAGGAGCGCCGGGACCGGGGTTCATGGGTGGTCCTGAAGTGGTGTCGTTGGAAGAAGAAGCGGCAGCCTATTTTGGGACATCGTTCTGTCTTGCTCTGAACTCTTGGACCTCCGGATTGCAATGTGCGATCGGAGCGCTCGCACTGGAGCCTGGGGATGAAGTCATCACGTCGCCCTGGACCATGGCGGCGACTGCTACGAGCATTCTTCATTGGAATGCGGTGCCTGTTTTTGCTGATATCGATCCGCAAACTTTCAACCTGGATCCAGATAGTGTTGAATCACGAATCACTGACAGGACACGTGCCGTCCTTGTTCCCGACATCTTCGGTCAGTCTGCCGACACAGACGCACTGTTGACTCTTTGCAACAAGTTCGGACTGTCTCTCATTAGCGATTCAGCACAATCACCCGGTGCAAAGCGTGGTTCGAATTATGCTGGGACACTTGGCTTAATGGGTGGGTACAGCCTTAACTACCATAAACACATCACGTGTGGTGAGGGTGGTCTGCTCGTCACCAATGATGAAGCCATTGCCCACCGCGTTGCCCTGCTGCGGAATCACGGGGAAGTACTTATGGCGAAGGAATCTTCAGTCCTTCCACGCCACGGAATCCTTGGGGCTAATTACAGAATGGGCGAAATCGAAGCAGCTATTGCTCGCGCCCAACTGCCAAAACTGCAAACCATGACCAGCTCTCGTGCTCGGGCCGCCCAACGTCTCAACAAGTGGCTCGCGGGACTTGAAGGAGTGAAGACCCCATACGTGGGCGAGGACAATACCCATGTCTATTACGTCTACCCCCTGGTTCTCGTAGGTGACCTTCCCGCGTCTCGTGCTCAAATAGTTGGCGCCCTGGCAGCTGAAGGTGTACCTGCACTCATGGTCGGCTATCAAAATGTTCACCGTCTGCCACTCTTCAGTGAGAAGCTGGCCTATGGCGAGAGCGGCTTTCCGTACTCTGCTGAGTCAGCTCTCGATCCACATTGCCCGGTTGCGGAGGACTTACATGAAAAAGCGTTTCTCGGTCTCCTCTTGTGCGCCCACGAATACTCGGACGAGCAATGTGATTTGATCGGTGCCGCTTTTCGTAAGGTTTGGGCCAATCTTGCACACTTGCCGCACGGCTGATCGTGATGAAGCGTTTGGATCCGTGGCGGACCGATTCACTCGTAATCCGCGCCTTTGGGAGAGAGGATTTCTGTGACGCTTATCTGGACACATTGAATGACAAGGAATACATGCGCAGCAGTCGTCAGGCGGATAGTGTGCACACGGTCGCGAGTGCCATGGAGTATATCGAAGAGGTGCGGTCTGGTGGTGGCGAGCTCCTAGCGAGTCACGACGCTGTGTCAGGGGAGCTTGTAGCCACGGTCTCACTGAGGTCTTCAAAAAACGGTATCCACTTCGACATGGGTCTCATGACGATCAAAAATTATGCTGGGACTGGCTATGGGCGGGCCTCTTGGAATGCTGTCTTGGCTCGCCTTCGGAATCTCGGAGAAGTTGCAACGGTTACTGCTGGAACGCGCAGCAGCAATACCGCGATGGTCCGCATTATCGAGCAAGCCGGCTTTGTTCGCTCTGATGATCTAACAGCTCGTTTTGACAGCGCTCCCGACATCGTCCGATTTGTGCTTTCGCTCAGGTAGTACTTTGACGATAGATCTGCCCCTCAGCCCAAAGCATGCCGAGCTCATGCTTGGACCACCGACGCTAGTTTGCGCTGACTCTGGCTCAGCGAATCACATGCGTGCTTGGGCCTCCGCTTGGGCGGGGTGCACTGTCTACATTGAGGGAGACACAAACTCGTGGGACGGTCTACCAGTAGTCAAAAAGGACGATTTCTCACATACTCTCTCCGAAGCTGAGTGGCTGATAGTGGGTACTGGCTGGTCAGCAATCTCTCAACGTGCAATCCGAGAAGGAAAATTGAGAGGAATTCCAGTCTTTGCAGTCCTAGATCATTGGACGAATTATGAAGCGCGCTTCACTGAGCTCACGTCGCGGACTTTGCCGGACGCGGTGATAGTGACGGATGACTGGGCAGAAAATGGCGCAAAACAGCGGTTACCTTGGGCCACCACCATTCAATGGCCAAACTTTCTGTTGGCGGAATTAAGGCGGAAAATCTCTAAATTCAAGTATGAAAAGGAAGGCGGAATAGCGCATGTCCTGTTGCTGGGTGAACCCACTCGGAAGAGTTATCACACGGTCGATGGTCAACCCGAGCGAGTACTGCTTGACTGCTTGCCCGACCACTTGGCGACACTTGATCTAGATCTTGACAAAACACGGTTGAGCCTGCGGCTCCACCCGACCGAAGAAGGACACAAATATCGAGACTTGATCCGGGCGTCGGGTCTGAATATCCAGGTGCATTCTGCGAACGAGATGGACGTGTTGACTGCCTTAGCCAAATCCTCAATGGTGCTGGGACTCACCAGTTACGCGCTATTCCTCAGTTGGGCGTCCAATCAAAGTGCCTTTTCATTATCGAATGTTGCAGGTATCACTAACACACTGCCCCTCAATACGGTGCCGCAGTTGGTGTTGGTTTGAGTCTGGTAGTGCAGGGCGTGCCTACAACGCCCCGCTAGACCTAACACTGAGCTTTCGAGCAAGTGAATGCACCCAGCGTTGATGCAGCAGCAAAAGCTGGGCAAAGGCAACTTGGGAGTGACAAGGGACAGAATCTAGGCACTATCTCGTACGACGTTCACCAATGTGAAGCCAGACTCGTGCGATCCCATGAGAGTTCGGTGGGGAGACGTACACGAAAGAGGAGGGTGTACCCAAAAGGAATACGTCGGCAAGATAAAGGCATGAACCGTCATGGTAGGCTGGAACTTATCAGAGCGAAGTTAAGAATCTGCCATTTCGAGATGACGTATGCACAGTCCTGTCGGTACTGCGCCGCCTTGCCGTCCCAAGGAGATCGATTTTGGAAGATGTGTTGCAAAACCTCAATGGCGCTTCGCCACCAGATGTGGGAGTGATGACGACTTCGCCTCAGCCGGATGGCACGCAAAAATATCCGATCAAGAACTCGCGGTGTGGCAAATTGGAGAAGGCGGCGTGAAAGTAGTTTATTACCTTGTCGTCTGTCCTCTCGGGGTTGTGATGAGGGCTTTACGGATTCGATCAACCTCTACAAGTCTGACTAAGGTGGATTCCTTCTGGACCCCCACAGCTTCAGAAGCCGCTTACTCTTTTCGATCACAGTGGAAAAGTTGAAGAATGAATATTCTTGGGGTTTCAGCCTTTTATCATGATGCTGCAGCCGCTCTTATTAAGGACGGTGAAATTGTGGCGGCCGCCCAAGAAGAGCGTTTCACGAGAGAAAAGCATGACCCGAGATTTCCACTTCATGCTCTGAAGTATTGTTGTGAAGCGGGTGGAGTCGGCCCGTCTTCGATTGATTATGTGGTTTTCTACGAAAAGCCCTTAAGGAAGTTTGATCGTATCGTGCGATCTTTTATCCAAACATCTCCGGGCTACTCGCATCAATTCATGCAAGCAATGAGCGAATGGCTGCCCGTCAAGATTCGCCAGCGACGTCTAATTGAGAAATCTATGTCAGCGGCAATTGGTGGTAAGTGGGCATCAAGGATCTTGTTCTCAGGTCATCATTTGAGCCATGCAGCTAGTGCGTTCTATCCCTCCCCCTTTCAGTCCGCAGCTGTTGTCACAGTGGATGGAGTTGGGGAGTGGGACACAACAACGATTGGTGTGGGAAGTGGAC
>MDTD01008973.1_pt1 | contig 10570 bp, 2 predicted proteins | sample 811221 | NCBI WGS metagenome assembly MDTD01 (sample SAMN05326646, study PRJNA326480) | marine metagenome | isolation source: seawater | place: Pacific Ocean: South West | collected 2011
ATCTTCGCTCAATCTCGAAACACTCCGGAGCGCTAATATCTTCCAGATTTATCCCTCCAAAGGTTGGAGCAATCGCCTTAACAGCTTCTACGAACTCATCGACATCAGTCCTATCGACTTCTATATCGAAAACATCAATATCAGCAAACGCCTTGAACAGCAGTCCCTTGCCCTCCATTACCGGCTTGCTAGCCAATGGACCGATGTCTCCGAGTCCAAGGACCGCCGTACCATTGCTAATCACAGCTACCAAATTTCCCTTGGACGTATATCTGTATACATTCTCTGGGTCATCTTTTATTTCTTCACAGGGATATGCAACTCCGGGGGAATATGCTAATGACAGCTCACGTTGGGTTCCATGGGGCTTTGTAGGAATAACGGTCACCTTTCCAGGCGGATCAGAGGAATGGTAGTCTAACGCATCCTCGCGAAGTCTCTCACTGCTCATTGGACCATCTCGGGAGTCTCGGACGAACCATCTCCTATCATGCTATCCTATTGGTAATTGTTTAGTTATCGGCCAATAGACCACTGATTAGCTACTTTTTTCTGTTCTGTATTAATTCTCGTTATGAGCAAGTCGCAGTCGACAACCCCTACCCTTCATAAATTGCACATCGAGGGACTCGACCCATCACATGTATGGCAGTCGAATGACTTCTGGAGGGAAGAAAAGAGCAATTTTCCTAATCGCACTAGTGTTTTTGCTTCCTTGGTCGATATACTTGACATCAGTTACCGATCACGAAACAGGTCTTGAAGAAAGCCAAACAAACTCCATGGCATCAACTAGGACCTGGGGGGTAAATGGTACAAATGACTCCGGATGGATCGTTCTTGAGGCAGAAGGAGCAGACCCTGAGAACGGTACTCCAGCTATATCAGATTTGATGCTGGAATTCGCACCAGGTTCCCAGATAGATAACCTAACACTGGAGATTGCAGTAAATGGAAGTGATGGACTCTGGATAAACCAGCCCCAACTGACTATAATGGATACCCAGACCAGTATCCTTGACTGGTCTGGTATGGGCGACCTAGGGAGGCAGAATAGCTTCTCTGACAACCCCCCGACCGTGACTGGAGGGATTTTGGACTCATCCTTGAAGCCCAACACAATAAGCGATGCATCCTGGAACATTCCAACTGGCATAGAGATTACAGACTTGACTATCGAGGCACTTCGTCCTGTAGATCCCAAGCTATCTTTCAGCCCACTGAATGTAACTATTCATGGTAGTGCATATAATCCAATAGATGGAAGGCTGTATGTACTGGTAAATGACGATCTCTTGCACCTAGATGATAACTCCAATAAGAAAATAATCGATATCCTACCAGGAATTGCCGGCCGTTCCATCGTTACAGACCCCAATAGAGATAGGATGTATGTTGGAGACTCTGACGGAAATGTCACCGCTTTCAGACTCTCCAATTCAAGCATGATCGCAGACTTCCCAGGTGATACTAACTCCTCTGAATCAAACGCCATCCAATCCATTGGGGTAGATATCTTCGGAGTAATATGGACGGCATCTTCAGAATGCAGACTAGAGTATCTGATGCCTTCAAAGAATGCTATCTGGCGATCAATTGACTTCTGCACGAGTACTGAGTCAGAAATGCCTGTTGATATCGCCATCGAATCTAGAAGGATTTTCCTGTCCACAGAAGGGAATGGAATTAGAGTCATTAATTACACTGTTTCCAATAGCGACCCGACTCTTTTGGAGATAGATAAAAACAACATCTGGGACGATCAAAATCAACTCTCCTCAAACTCGATTTCTGATTTCGCGATTTCTGATGACATTCTGTACATATCCACAACTGACTCCGGAATAGACAGGTTCGATACAGATTCGAACTCTTGGCTTCCATCGTGGACGTCTTCAAACTGGCTTCCAAGTAACAGCATAGTAGGTATGGCGACAACTCCTGGATTCTTGTATATCCTCACTGAAGAGTCAATTCAGCCATATAACACCCAAGTACTTCTATTCGGATCTGAAATAGAACTTTCTGATTTAGGCCTTTCAGGTCTTGGGTCGTCGATCTTGCCGTGGCCTGGGGGGTTACAGAGATCCCCGGCTTCTTCCATGGCACTAGTAGGGGACTCATCAGGTAAGATGGGCAGGATACTTGGCGACTCACAGGATGGGTCATTGACTCTTGTTAGCAGTCCCTCGATAGAAGACCCTGAAGTAACAGCTATCATCGATGATGGGGAGTATGGCGAAATCTGGATCGCTTCAGGAAGCATAATTGATATTCTCGACAAAGGAGACAACCTTTGGAGAGCCCCGATAAATCTTGAAGACAGCCTTAACTCTCAGTTAGAACCGGGAGATATTACCTCGATTATACAAGATGAGGACGGATGGGTCTGGGTTGGGACCACAGAAAGTGGGGTCCACAGGCTAAGTAGTGCTGATGGCTCTTATTTCGAAACGATTCAGGGCCTAAACTCGGTACACATCACTAGCCTTGCCCATGACTCCAACACTGATACCCTGGTGGTAGGACATCTCGAATCAGGAATTAACCTATACTCGACCAACTCAAACACAGTTGTGGAATCCTTCTCTGAATCTATGGGGCTAGACTCCGATATGGTGAGAGATATCGCAACTAGATTCGGAGTTGCCTACATAGCTACAGAGGAGGCCGGAGTGATGAGAATAGACCTAACCACACGATCGATAATCGGATCTTGGCAATCCCTTGGTGTGGATAACCTAGAAACAACCCCGGTAGCAGTTGACGGTGACCTAATCTATCTCGGCCTTCAGGGGCTAGGAATTCTCATAATCGACAGATTAACTTCTGATGTAGTCGATCTATGGACTCCAGATGATCCAAACGGAATACCAGACGAAGATGTTAACACCCTCTCAATAGACTTCTATGGCGGCCTTCTAGTGGGTTCAGAAGTTCAGAACACTGGTGCCGATGGGAATGGGGGACTGGCTCGTTGGGATGGCTCTAGCTGGGAATTCCTACCCACGAGTATCCCGGGTTGGAATAACGATCCATTCGAGTTCTACGACGTTACGAGTGACGCTGAAGGAGTTTACGCGGGAACCAACAGAGGGGCATGCATGTGGAACTGGCCAGATTTGAGCTCTTCACAGCCTCAGTTTTCTTTGGAGGACTGTTGGACAACAGGTGGAGGAGGAGGGGGTGACGGCATGCCTTCTAGGTTCGTTATATCGGTGGAGACCATTGGTCCTGATTTCCTATATGCAGGAACAACAGAAGGCGCCGCGGTAATCAATAAGTCAAACGGCACCGTAGTAGAGGTTTGGACCGCCGGAGACGATACAGAGAGGGCCAGGATCGTCAAAATCGGAGATATAGCATATCTAGGATTCGAGAACCTTGGAATTGCAAGATATAACCTAACCTCATCCTCGTGGCTTAGCCCATGGGACGGGACACAGGGGATTATTGACGATGATGATGTAACTGTCCTGATAGAGGGAAGCGAAGAGGGTACCATCTGGGTAGGGGGCGACTTCGGGCTAACTCTGATCGATGTTGATAATGAATCTGTAATCACTCAATGGGGTAGAGGTTTGAACCAAGACGGTCCAACCCTGCCAAACTACTCTCCAGCAGAGATTCTCATAATGGACGACATCATGTACTATTCACCTCAGAGGGCAAATCCCTGGAACGAAAGAGACGAGATCCATCGAATAAACCTCACCAATAGCTCTTCCCTTCCTGTAATTGATGCTGGAGAGAGGTTAGGATTCGAAGGGGTGATTCATGGAATTAACCAAGTGGGCAACGAAATTTGGATCAGCGTAATAGGGACTTCCGGATGGGGGGGGCTCAGTGATACCGGAACAATAGTGAGGTGGAACGCTTCCTCCGATAGCTGGGAGGATGATCTCCAGACACTAGGAAATGTAGGAAGAGTCAATGCCCAATACCTGGGGGACTGCTTCCCTCTGACTGCATCTTGCGAACTTTGGGTAGCCTATGGGGAAAATATCCTTAGGCGATTCTCGGCATCCAATATGACTCTTAAGAATCAATGGGATGACGTAGAAGGTAGAATTAGAGGTATGGTAGAGTACCAAGGTGAGTATCTGTTCGCAAGTATGAATGGGATTCTTAGATGGAACACATCCAATGAATCTTGGTTGCCTTCATGGCTCCCCGGTGATGGTTTGCCATCAGAGTCGGAGGTTGATTTCTACTCGATGAAGGTAGTAGGCGACGATCTTTGGGCAAGCTCTGGATATGGAAACGACGGGCACATTATGAGACTCTCAGGAAACACAAGCAATTGGACAATTTGGGAAGTTGATGCTGGAGAAATACCAGATGGATACGGTGCAGACATAGTCTTGTGCCATGATATTGTAAACATCGCCATCGGATTTTCTGCATGGCAATGGTGGGCAGTTGGAGGAGGAATTGCTCGTTTCGATCTTGCTGATCACGATGGTGATGGAATCTCCGAAGAATGGATTTCTCCGATAACCACTGATAACTCAAATCTCGTTGATAGGGACGTCAGAGCACTAGCTTGCGATTCTGAAAATGAGATCTTGTACATCGGCTTCGATACGGAAGGTGCAGGAATCGATCGTTTCAGTTACGATTCCAATAACTTCCTTGACACCCTTACTCCAGATATTGGAGTCTCGGAGAATCCAGCTTTCCCGGGGGGGATGCTGTTCGATGATGACCTACTCCTAGTTTCTCATTACGATGGAGACGGGGGGATATCTCGGGTCATCACTTCTGACGGTTCTATTACGTCGGCTCAAGTAATAGGAAGTGGCATGGATGCAGGATCAATAGTCCGAGCCCCCCCTGAGAATGTAAGAGCATACGCCATCGGTAGGTCTGGAGACCTATCAGGGATTAATCGCGTCGATAGACTCGACAGTACTGGCCTAATCGAAGGAGGATTCGACGAGTTGGTCGGACTCCCTTCCGGAATTGTTCATGAGATGATTTCCAACGGAACACATGTTTGGGTGACAGTAGGCTCATCAGAGTACTCTTACGTTGGCTCGACAGTCCTCCAAGGTGAGTTACTCGAAAATGGTTCAGTAAACTGGCAATTTGGTATGAACTCTCTATTTGAGAACATTAACGAGATTTTGCTGGACGATCAAACGATTTGGGCTACTACAGTTGGAGAGGGTCTAATCTCGTTCAATATTACCCAGAAGTCGCTGGAGCGAACACCATCAGCCCTCCATAATCAGATGGATGGAGCAATAATTGAGGGTGATGAGATGTACGTCGGACTCATGGGGTGGTTCGGGAGCTCAGCCGGGATACAGAAGTTCGATTTATCCAGCAGAGCATGGAGAACTGGGAGCCTCATAGCAGGACTCCCTAGCAACATTGTCACCGATTTTGCAGAATTCCAGAACTTCGTCATGGTTTCAACCCATGGGGGTATCGGGCTCTGGAACTTATCCAAGTCAGGGTGGGATGACGCAGTTACTACAGTTGACGGCCTGCCAACACCCATTTCCAACCATCTTTTCGTGCCCCCGTCACCTGTTCTTGGAAACGGGAGCGTGCTTATAGGCGGGCCTACTGGAATTGTTGTCTTGGATCAGAACTTAGGATACGTGGGCTCGGTTAGTAGGGAAGACGGCCTCGTTGGGGACTTTGTCTCGGGGATAGTTTACGCTGACGCCTTCTCTAGGACGGTCAACGACACGGTAACTGGGACTACCCTTACTTTGCATCATGACGCTGCAATCTTCATTTCTCACAATGGCCAGGGAGTAACCAGACCAGGAGTATCAGCCTGGGACCTTGCAACAGACAGCTCAAATGGCACTTACAACATAGACATGATCCCAAGCAATGACGTCTATTCTGTAGCAACTGATCAGTGGGGAGTCCACATATCCACCTCGAATCAACCACTAGTACATTGGAATGGGACATCACGAGCAATGGAATCAGGGGCTGGAGCGTTGGATCTGCAGGCATGGCCAATAACTGACCTCAATTCTGATGGGACGAATGTGGCCGCTATTTCCCCGGGAAAGATCAGCATTTTCAGAGCCACTGGTAGCCATGAAGTAATAACCGTCCGAGATCTAGTAGGGGCAAAATCTGGTCATGCAGTTTCATGGATGGGTCTTGCAGTTATTGCTGAGGACGGCCTTCACATTTACAATCCAATGGAGACTCTCGTCGAGTCACCAAGAGAGAATCAGAGGAGAGCGACTCCTCTCACTGCAATCTTCGTTGACAGGTCTCTTGATATCACAGATAGCACGATGCCAGGGATGTCAACCTTACTTGTTGATCCAGAGTCGCCGATCTCCATACCACTCGATGAGAATCAGGCGAACTCCTCTGAATTGCTAATGTATCCGGGAGCTATTACTTTCTCCTCACCTCAAAGCGGGGCGTGGGTCTGGGCCAGATCAACTCAATTAAATTACTCGGGCTCCTGGGATTTGGCTGCTCTTAACCCAAATCTGCAAGAAGCATTCCAGACCTCAATCTTCAACACTCCTCCGGGATCCTATTCGTCAATAGTGCATCTGCAGCTGCAGTCACCAACCGATGGCAAAATCAAGATCAGGGTATCTTATGATTGGGAGAGGCTCGAAGCCCCCACAGAAATCACCAGCTTGTACGACAGACCAAATGACGGAGGAGGAGTCCTTCATGTCAGTTGGTTGCCAGCTCAGGACTCAGCATGGTCAGCATACAGGGTTTACGTTTGGGACTCCACAGATAACAACGATTGGACGCCCACAAAAGCCGATCTTGGAGACATGCCGTCCTTCCAGCGGATTCCGTTTTGGTCCCAAACCACCACACTATTCACTTCGGGGAATAGAAATGGATCCGAGGTGACACTTTCAGATAATAGGCAGTATCGAGCTGCTATAGCAATAGAGTATCCCGACGGAACGCTGGGCGAGCCAATTTCATGGGAAGGAAACGCAACCCCCACTGACGAGATCCCCTCTCCTCCGGTATGGCTCGAGGTAGAGGCGATCTCAGGAGGAACCCCTGGCACTGTCTCAGCTGAGTGGTCTGCATGTACGGAACTAGATCCACAGCTTACCAGAATATGGGCGGTCCAGCAAGAGATTTCCAGCGCGATTGCTCTATCGGAGAATATGGACTTCGCCTTTGCTGCCGGCAACTCTACAATCCTCCAGTTACAAGGCAACATCCCCTACTGGTTCGCAATCGTCTGTGTCGACGAGGCAGGGCAGTATGACCCCTCGAATGCAACAGTGGTAGGACCAATAGTTACCGCGGGTGGACTCAATGATGGTATTGCCCCAGCGCCGATAACCGGCACAACCGTTAGCGACGCCCCCAATGACGAAGGTGGGCGAATAATCGTCAGCTGGGAACCGAACCAGGAGGAAGACTGCGCGCTACATGTGATTTACATTCTCCCAGCCTCAGGGTCATCACCCCCATCCTCTGTGGATGGATGGCCTGAAGCAACTTTCGTGCCAGACTGCACCACCGATGAGGTGATAATCGACTCTATTGGCAATGCTTCTTTGGAAAACGACCTAGTTTATTGGATCGGCGTTGTAGCAGCAGACGATTGGGGAAATCAGAACCTGGATGAGGTCCTCGTAGTCCAGACTGCAACTTACTCCGAGCTAGACTCCTCTGAGTGGACGCCTCCTAATGCCGTAATGGGACTTCAGGCATGGGATCATCCAGATGACGATGGTACATCGATAGATATCAGTTGGGACCGTACGCTTGTCAACGATTTCAGCCACTACACTGTGTGGGTTTCGGATTTCCCTCTCAACGACCTTACAGAAGTCAGCTCCGCTTGCGAACCAACGAACCAGTGCGAACTAATCATCATCGACCAGAGGCAAATAGGCAACTCCCCTAGGTTAGAGATAACCGTGTCCAGGGCTCTATATGGGACGGAAGCGTCCTCCCTATCTCCATCGAATATTATCTCGGGAATCCCACTATATGTGACAGTAACTATCCATGATATTGCAGGCAACGTCAGATTGACAGACTTGGGCGATCACCTTGCTCTAGTAACCCCAATAGACAACAGGGGGGACTCTTTCCCACCCGGTAGAGTTCCAGCACCAACTCTGGAGGACCGCTCTCCGGATTCGGGTGATGGCGTATATGTGTCATTCTCTGAGAGTGACGATGAAGACATAGGAGAGTACAGAATTTTCGCCGTAGCAGGGGCACCTTTCGACAGTTCAGAGGGTCTTGAGCCGATAATTAGCGTGAATAGAGAGGATTGGGGAAAGGTCCTGATAGAGAGTCTCTCAGATGGAGCGAAAATCCAGCCAGACATCCCAATCTGGGTCGCTGTTGTATCGGTGGACTCATCCGGAAACGCTTGGACAAACGACTTGGAGACATCCATGATTAGCCCAGTAGACGAGAATTCCCAGGATCCGGGCGCCCATCTCCCTGAAGTGGGGGAGATAATGGCATATTGGGACTCCTCTGGTTCAAGAATTGAAGTTATTTGGACAGCATCCGACGACCCCCAGGTCCTCTCTTACTCGATCTTCGCTAGTTCAATGCAGTTCTCAGACACAAGGGACGCGATACTCGTAGGCTCTGGGATAACCATGCAGAACGCCTCCTTCAGCTCACTCGGTCCGACCACAATCAGCTCCTCAGACACATATTGGCTTGCTGTAGTCGCACACGATGGAGAAGTACACAAGCTATCGGTGGACTCCGTTAGGGTCTACTCGCTGTCAGAACTCACTCCGGGGGGCTCTCCAAACAACCAGAATCTTGGTGGAGAATCATGGTATGACCAGCTGGTAGATGGTGATCTAAACGTACTAATCGCACTAATATCTGCAATTATGATAATCATGGGCGCTGCACTCATCATCAGGCCAAGGGATAGAGCTGCACCTCAGCCCTGGGAGATGGGAACAATGGAGGTCGAGATAGAAGAGGAGCTGACCAGAGAGGCCATGGGAATCACCGAAGAAGAGGAATTAGCAACTCTTTCCTCACCATCATCAATATCAGATTTCCAAGAGGAAACCTCCGAAAATGCAGATCAAGACTTGACCGAGGGCATCGATGAACCAACATGGGATCCAGACATTTCCGTGGGCGAGATACTCAGCTCAAAATCTGAGGAGATAGACCTCGAAGAGCTAAACACGCTCGCAGATGGATTGGAAGATGACTTGGTAGAGGACGACGAAATCGATACTTCCTTCATTGACGATCTATGAGTGTGATCAGACATCCAACTTCCAGCTGACGGGAAGACCGTAGCCTTGAAGGAGAGGCGACATGTGGTCTAACCGAGAATCATGCCCGCATGCAGGATGTGCAAGCAGAACTATCCGCAGAGCCAGTTCATCACAGGCAATGGTCCTAGGTACCAGGTATGTGCAAGATGCGGCATTGAACACGGTTTGGCAGATCCTGAGGAAACTCCCCAGTACTTCACTGATGATGTTGTTAACGCCCGACTTTCACTCTACACCCGAAGACACCTGCCATGGTTTGCCGTATTTATCGGATGGATGCTATATCTCTCCATTGGCAGGGGAATAGAGCTGTGGTCGGGACTTTTCTTCGGAGTCCTCGCCCTCTCCACATTGGTTGTTCCTATCCTACATTTCCTTGGGACACCTAGGTTCCTAGCCCAGCTATCAAGGATAACCCCCTGAAACCTTCACGGGAACCCTTGAAATATGCAACATGCCTCTCCAAGACTAGAGGGAACAGTGGGTTCCCTGTGAAAGCCTGTGAGATTGGATGAATACAAAAGGAGGAGCTAAGACAGATTTACACGTGTTCGCAGATACCATGGATATCCCGCAGTACCGCGATATTGAGGTTTCGAACGTAGTACCTTGGCTCGCTCCGAGCAATCACCCAATCCCCAGTATTATTGAATTATAGAAAGTGATTAATTTATGCAAAATAAGATTCAGAACAAGAATGAGAAGAGTGCCAGCGTGATTACAGCTCTGCTGTTGGTAGTAATGGCCGGCTCGACAGGAGTCGGTGCTGACGGATCCGACCCATTGGACCCCTCGGATGGAGGTGCAGATTGGGACGGAGACGGATTGACCAATGCAGAGGAACAGAGCGCAGGGACGGACATGAACAACCCCGACACAGACAATGACGGTATGCCAGATGGTTGGGAGGTAAACTACGGATTGAATCCCAACTCTGCCAGCGATGGAAGCGCAGACCCAGATGGTGACGGATTAACGAATCTGGAGGAGTATGAAGCCGGAACCAATCCCAACTCCGCCGATACCGACGGAGATGGAACTTCAGACGCAAACGATCCTTATCCAAACGACCCCAATGATGGGGCTGCTTCGGACTCGGATGGCGATGGGATACCAGACGCCTTCGATCCAGACTTCCAGGGAGATGGAACCGGAGACGGCGGAACCGAAGGCGGTGGAGAAGGTGAAGATGGCGGCCAAGGACAGGGCCAAGGACAGGGCCAGGGCCAAGGACAGGGCCAAGGACAGGGCCAGGGACAAGGACAGGGCCAGGGACAAGGACAGGGCCAGGGACAAGGACAGGGCCAGGGCCAAGGACA
>MDTD01109876.1_pt1 | contig 10569 bp, 9 predicted proteins | sample 811221 | NCBI WGS metagenome assembly MDTD01 (sample SAMN05326646, study PRJNA326480) | marine metagenome | isolation source: seawater | place: Pacific Ocean: South West | collected 2011
CAGTTATTGATCAATCTCGGCCGCAAATGAGCGGTAATGGCGGTAACCTGCACAGTCTGCGAGACTTGCCGGGGACCTATGAGAAATCCGGGCTAGGGTGTTGCAGAAGTGAGCATCGGTGTTTAATGCCGAATCCGCTCACTGCGTCCCATGGGCTTTTCGGGGCGAGTGGCGGGGTAGTACTCATGCCGGTTCAAAGCCAGGTGCAGATGCCTGTTCAGGCTGAATAACCCTTTGGCCAGTGGATACATAAGACGATAGGGCAGGGGTGGGGAAGCCCTTTGGGCGTCTGATTTCTGGATGCTGGAACCGTTCTGGTTTTCTTCAAAAACCAGATGCGGTTCCACACCAAAAATTCTCAATCCATGTTCCCAGAAATGGTCATAGAATTTGTCGATGGGCTCCCGAATTGTACTACCATAACGGACGACCTTTTCCATGCCAGATTTGTTAATAAAGTAAGCCTGAGTGCCCAGCCAGCCTCGTTCCGGACGTACGAGGTTATGACTTCCTCCTCCCAGCGCTTGGATAATTTTGCGTTTGCGGATTTTGAGGCCCATGAGGCGAACCATTTCAACATGTTCCGGAAGCTGCTCAACTTCGGACATGATGCGGGCAAAATCCGGTTCGAGTCTGACATCGTCTTCCAGAATACAAACGGCCTGGTCCCCCGCTGTCAGCGACTGTTTGATCAGGCGCAGGTGGGAGAGATAACAGCCGACTTCTGCTGAAGTCAGGTCGCACAGACGTCTGAGCCGGGAGCGGAATCTGGCAATCTCCTCTCCTGGTTCCAGCTCCGGCATAGATCTTCGTCCATCCACCGCCTGAAAGATTCGTGGATGAATGCCCTGATCCTCAAGTGAGCTGACAAGCGCACGGGTACGCTCAGAGTCCGGGGTGAGAGTGATGATCCAGTAGCGCGTTTTTGTGGATGATTCTGTCATTTCCGATGAACCTGGTGGTAGAAATCAAGATACTGCTGAACAACAACCGCCTGGCTGTATTTTTTCCGGTACAGATCCTTTGCATTGGTGACCAGCTGCTGCGCCTGTTGTGGATGATCCAGCAGGGTCTGAATAGCTTTGGCCAGGGGCTCCGGTTCGTCCACCGGTGTAACCAGCCCGGTCTGGCCGGAGTCAATCAGCTCCCCGGGCCCCTGTGAATTGGTGGCGACAATGGGGCATTCGTGAGCCCAGGACTCCATCACAATAGAGCCCAGTCCCTCGTGCCGGGAGGGGCAGACAAACAGGTCTGCGGTGCGCATCAGGCGGGTCACATCGTTGCGCCAGCCCAGAAAGCGGACACGATCATCCAGTTTCAGTTTCGTGCACAGCTGCTTCAGAGACTCTTCTTCAGGGCCAGTACCTGCCAACCACAGGGTGGCATCTGGAATATGGGTCATAGCCTGTAGCAGAATATCAAAGCCCTTGTTCACATGCAGGCGTCCGGCAGCCAGGATCAGGGGCCGGTCTTCTGGCGTGTTGAAGCTGCTCCGGGGCAGGGGCTCCACAGGGGTTTCATCGGCAAAGTTGGGAATATGGTACACCCGTTCTGCCGGCATGCCACCACGGATCAGGTGATCGCAGATTCCCCGGGAAATGCCAACCCAGTAATCGGCATGACGGTAGTACTTCAGGTTGTAGTAGTGGCCAAGGCGGCAGATCAGGGTGTAATCACCGGGCGGGGTGCTGATGCTGGCCCTGTTCATCCAGGTCATGACGATGTCTGGCCGGAAGTCCTGCAAGGCCCGGCGGTAGCGCATGCGCACGACAATATCCAGTGCGCCACCAAAGCGGAAGCCCTCTACCGGGACACCGGCTGAAGCCAGCGCATCCATGCGGTGCTGGTGCGCGCGGATAAAGGCTTTCTGTTCCAGTTGCTCGGTTGACTGAAGGCCGCTGACCAGGCGAACGAAAAAGTTCTCGGCTCCGCCCCGGGCGGCGCCAGCGAGTACCTGGGCAACGCGAAAACGGGTGTTGTGAATCTCACTCATGAAGAGGCCTTGTCTCCTTATTGATCTGTATGCCCTTGTCTTTCCGGAGATTGACCTTCGTCTGAGGACCGCCCATCGTGTAACAGCAGTCCGTGATAACCGGGAAAGTCGCCCTGGCCCCGCTGATCCAGCAAGGCTCTGATCCGCTCGTGCAGGTTACTGACCTTCCTGCCGGCCTTGCGGTGCTGGACTGAGCCCGGCAACCAGCGGAAAGGAATCAGACCGGCACTGCCAAGGCCGTCGATCACCACCAGCCGCAGGATCTGGCCGTCAGGCCCTTTCTGGACAACGATGTTGTGCAGCAAAAGATCCCGGGAGGGTACCGCTTCCCGTTGCCAGAACTCACACAGAGTCGTGATGGCGGCCTGGCAGTCATCTGTCAGGCCATGGTCCCACAGGTATTTCTTGAGCGTTTCGGAGATAGCTCCGTTGGCGTCCCGGATCAGCTCTGATACCAGACCGGCTCCAAGATCTGTGTCTGTGAAACCGTAACAGCGGCTGACATGGTGAAAAATTCTGTCCCCGTAGTATTGCTCGAAACGGCTCATGATCCGGAATTCTTCCCGGTTGTCATCAAAGCTGGACAAGGGCTTCAGGTTCTTTGGAAAACCCTTTTTACGGCGTCTGTCTGCAAGTGAAAAATCCGGCCGCCTGACCTTGATGCAGCGATCCGGATGCTCCGGGTGTACGAAACACAGCCGGTTACCACCTTGGGCAAAGGGTTTTTGGTTGCTCAGGCGCAGAGTCATTTCATACTGCCATCCAGATTGATGTCCCTCGCCCAGACGTAATCGTGGCTGAAGGGCTGCATCAACGAGGCTTCGACGATATATTGGGAAAACAGGCGGGGATTCATTTCCCTGTGGAAAAATTCCCGGGCTCTTGCCGCCCAATGGCGACGCTTGGCATCGTCGTGGTGAAACTCCCGGATCTTGTTGATCAGGTCATCGGTATCAGAAAAGTAAACCAGTGTTTCTGGTGGCAGTAGTTCGTCAAAGCGCGCTGCTTCATGTGTAAATGGAAGGATACCATTGCCTGCCAGCTGCGCCATACGCTCGGATGAGTACCAGTAGTCCCCTTCCTGCCGGTTTAGATTGAGAGCCATTCTTGATTGGCTCAGGGCCTTGTCATAGTCCCTGCCCCAGACCGGTGGTGTGCCAAAACTTCCGTGGGCCTTGAACACCAGTTCATTGCCAAGCCTCATCTTGACTTCTTCAACGATTTCCTGGCGACGCGTGTAGTCATTACTGTTACTGCAAAAGACCAGATCAACCGGTAAATCGGTTCTCTGTGAGTTATCGTAAACCTCAATAGACGGGTCGACAGGGTTAGGAATGTGATACAGACGAACTCCCGTATCCTTAAACCGCTCAAGCTCTTTTCTTCCGGTTGAAACGAAAACTGCCTCGCAGACTTCTGCACGATACCGGATTTTGGCATCGTTTTCAGGGACAAACAGTGGATCAAGGTTGCAATGCACCAGTACGGCATTCGGATTGCGCTTTTTGATTTCTGCGAGAGTCTCATTTGTAATGATATTGCCATGACCAATGATAATCAGGTCAGGCTCTGCCGCTTCGACGGTTTCCAACAGCCTTTTGTTGGCTTTTTTGTGGCCTAGATCGCGAATGCCGAAAGGTGCCTCGAATGCGGCAATATCCCGATCGCTGAAATCAAGCACATAGTGATCATTCTTGATTAGTCCGTAACTCAGCTTCTGCGCCCAGCTGACCCGTGTTTTGCCGTAGCGTCGGAGCTGTTGATAGGCAATGTGCAGTACTCGCATGGAATGGCGCATCCTGTGATCTGGAAAAGGCGTAGTTTAGCAATTGGCGATGATGGGGTCATTAGCGCTGCGCGAGGGCCCGGCGGTAGACCTCCAGAGTCTTTTCCACCTGATGCTCGAGGCGGAATTCCGGGCGGATTTCAATGCGCGGCGACTGGCCCAGCAGCCCGTGTACCCTGGCGGCGAAGGCCGGCAGGTCGTCCGGTGTTACCAGCCCTTCCGGGAAACAGGCCGACAGGGATTCGGCTGCACCGCCGCGGTCAAAGGCCACCACCGGTGTCCCCACGGCCAGGGCTTCGGTCAGGGTGCGGCCGAAAGGCTCCGGCCTGGTGGACATGTGACAGACCACATTGGCCAGACGGTAGAATTCGGCAATGTCGGCACGGTGGCCGGTGAAGGTTACCTGCCGGGCAAGGCCGAGAGCCTCGGCCCTGGCTTCCAGTTCGGCCCGGTAGGATGCCTTGTTGGCTTCCGCTCCCCCGACAATCACGCCGTGCACATCCGGACACAGGCGTACCAGCTGCGCCAGCATGTCGAGAAAGGCTTCCTGGCCTTTCCAGCGGGTCAGCCGGCCGGGCATCAGCACCAGCTTCCGGTCCCTGAATTGGGGGTAGTCCCGGTAAAGTGCGGCGACCCACTCAGCCGCGGGGGCGCCGGGGGAGAACGCCCGGGTATCCACGCCACGCTGGATGACGGTGATGCGGGACGGGTCCACCCGGTAGTTGTCCAGGATGTACTGCTCCACACAGCGGGAGATGGCGATCAGGTGCCGGGGGCGGGCCATGATCGCGCTGTAGGCATTGACCGAATACATGCCATGAAAGGTGCTCACCAGGGCCGGCCGCTCCCGGGCCGGCAGCTTGCGCCAAGCCAGCCACACGATCCAGGCCGGCAGGCGTGAGCGGATATGGATGACATCCGGCTTCAGGGACTGGATCAGGGCGCGCACCGGGCGGACCTGGCCGAACGACGCCAGCGATTTGCGGTGCACCGGCAGGGTAATGTGCCGGGAGCCTTCCTGCTCCAGCTGCGCTACCAGCAGGCCGCCGGACGACAGCACCAGGGACTCGTGGCCCCGCCTCACCAGTTCCCGGGCAAATTCCACGGTTCCGCGCTCGACGCCGCCGCTGTTGAGCGCGGGGAGAACCTGCAGCACTTTCATCGATGCTCCTTGTACTGTTCCAGTAGCCATTGTGCGGCCCGGTCGGCCTCCCACAGGGTGGGCCGCTGCCCCGGCTCGGTTGCCATCAACACCCGGCGTGTGCACCAGGGGGCCGCCATCCCATCGGTCAGCAGTCCCTGTACTCCGCGCGCAATCCGGCTGCCCTGGATCGGCGCCAGATCAAACAGGCCCGTGGGCAGGCCCGTGGTTATGGCTTCATATACCATGGAAACGCTGTCTGGTGTGACCCAGGCAACCCGAGACGCCGCCAGCGTTTCGGGCAGCCAGGACGGCGGCGTCTGCTGGTGGTGAAGATATTGGAGATTGGGGCGGGTCAGTGCCCGGAGCCTGTCAACCAGTTCGGCCGGGGTGCGTCGGGACGTGGTGACGGTCCAGTGCCATTCCGGGTATTCCTCGGTCAGTGTCAGCACCTGTTGATAGACGTGCGCATCGTCCCAGCGGTAGTGCCGGGAGGGGCCTCCCAGCAGCATCAGTCCCCGGGGGTCGTGGACCGGTACGGTCTGGGGGACCACCGCGTTGAGGACGCCCCGGGTGACCAGAATATCCGGGCGTTGGGGGGGCTCGTCGTGGGCCGGGATGATCGCCAGGTCGCACCAAGCCAGCGGGAAGGACGGGCGCATCAGGACCACCGTCAGGGCTCCCAGCCGCCGGCATGCCAGCAGCAGTCGCTGGGTGCCCGTCCCGGCCGCAATGATCAAGTCCGGGGCGGGGGCATCGATGCCGGGGGCCCGGCCCAGCAGAGCCTGGATCAGGGAGACCGGATGATCGCTGGCGTTGATCCAGACACCGTGGGCGCCGGCCCGGGCCTGAAGTCGTTCGGCCAAGCCCCGCAGCTGGTTGCGGTGGCCCGGCTTGTTATCGGTTAGCAGCCAAACCACCGGTGCCTGGCCTTTATTTCCGTGCTCTGCCATGGGTTGCGTCGTCCTGATACCGGTGTGGGGGTCAGCAGGTGCGCCCCTGATTGTAGGGGTTGGGTTGGCCCGGTGGCCGGTGCCGCAAGCGTTTGTATTCCCACTGATACTGTGCCGGGCAGTGGCGGACCACTGCCTCGATGGAGCGGTTGAGCGCGGTGGCGGCAACCACCGGATCGTCATGGTCCAGCCCCGGTTCGGCGCGGGTTACCCGAATCCGGAACCCCTGGGCGCCGGGCAGGCGCTCGGCGTAGGTGACCAGGGCGGTGGCGCCCGTCTTGCGCATGAGTTTGTTCACCAGCGTCATGGTCAGCACGTCGATGCCGAAAAACGGCGCGTAGGCATTGGTTTTACTCCGGGGCGACTGGTCTGGAAGGATGCCCGCGACGCCACCCTCCTTCAGAATCGCCATCAGCCGGATCAGGCCCTTGCGGTCCCCCCGCACCAGCTCGGATCCAAGACGCCCGCGCACGCGAATCATGTAATCCTCCAGCTCGCGGATGTGGGGCGAGCTGTACAGGGCCGCCATTCGGTAGCGGGAGGAGAAGAACAGGCCCGCCAGCTCCCAGTTGCCCAGGTGGGGGGCCAGCAGGATCAGCCCCCGGCCAGACGCCAGGGCTTCGTCCACCAGCTCCAACCCTTCGGTTTCCCGGATCAGGCCCAGGCACTTTGCCACCGGCCACTCCCACATCAGCGGGATCTCCAGAGTGGTCATGCCAGTATGGATGAGAGACTCCCGGGAAAGCTGCCGGCTCTGGTGTTCGGACAGTTCCGGCAGGCACAGCCGGATATTGGTATCGGTCACTTTGCGGGCGTTGCCGCCCAGCCGCCAGGCAAGCAGGCCCGCCCACCGGCCGATGGTCTGGGCTACGGCCAGCGGCAACGAGCCGGCCAGTCGCAGCAGGCCAGCAACCAGAAAGTACTTCAGCTTGCTCATGGGTGATCACTAGGTCTTTTAACAGCGGGCCAGTTTAGCACAGCGCCCGGGGCGCGAACGCGGCCGGGCGTCAGGGATTTCCGGGAGCGACATCGGCCGGGGTATGCGGCCTCAACGGCGGCGTCGTTTCTTCGCCTTGCGCCCGTAAAAGCCGGGGTCGTTCCGGTTAGGTCGGGTTTTGAACCGGCGGTGCATCCACAGGTATTGATCCGGTGCCTTGCGGATTTCCTGCTCGATGATGCGGTTGATCCGGGTGGCGTCCGCCAGGTCGTCGCCGCTGGGGAAGTTCTCCAGCGCCGGGTGGAAGTAGATGTCATAGCCCGGCCGGTCCGGGCGCCGGAAATGGCTGAACGGGACCACTCGGCAGCCGCTGCGCTCGGCGATGCGGGAAGTGGCGGTGATGGTGCCGGCGGGGATGCCGAAGAACGGGGCGAACACGATGTCCTTGCGGCCGTAGTCCTGGTCGGTGGCGTACCAGACCGTGCGCCCCTGGCGCAGGCACCGAAACAGGCCGCGCAGGTCCTGTGCGCCCAGGACCGTGCCATAGCGTCGTTCTCGGGCCCGGGTCATCACGGCGTTCATCAATGGGTTGTTGTGGTCCCGCTGCATGACGTCGGCTTCGATGTACTCGGTGACCAGGCTGCCGCCCAGGTCAAGGGTGCTGTAGTGGGCCCCCAGCAGCAGGACGCCCTTGCCCTCCGCCAGTGCCTGCCGGTAGTGCTCGATGCCGTGTACCCGGGTGATACCGGTCAGCTTGGCCGGGTCGCGGAACCAGGCGATCCCCAGCTCCATCAGGCCGATGCCGTTGGCGAGAAAGCTCCTGCGTACCAGCGCGGCCTGCTCCCGCTCAGAGCGTTCGGGGAAGCACAGGCGGATGTTGATCTCCGTGATGCGCCGGCGCTCGTGGGCGAATTTCCAGGCCAGCCAGCCGGCCGCCCGGCCCAATGGCCATTGCCAGCGGATCGGCAACTGGGCCCCCAGCCACATGAGGCCGATCAGGGCCCAGGTTGGCCACCAGCGAGGATGTCGGTAAGCTGCGTAATCGGTGTTTCTGGGAAGTTTGCGGTGCTTCTTCTTCAAAACCGTGAACCTTCTGTCGACAACTCGTCTGTCCCCGGGCAAGATGCCGCCCCGGGTTGGTTTCTCGCTATGATAACGTACTGTTTTGCCGGGAGTCCTGCGTGTTCCAGTTTCTTTATTCCCAGCTTGTCCGTCTGGCCCTGCCGCTGATCTTTCTGCGCCTGTGGTGGCGGGGTCGCCGGACCCCCGAACTGCGCCGGAACTGGCGGCATCGGTTGGGGCTGGCGCCTCGGCTCCAGGGGCCGGTGGTCTGGGTTCATGCCGTTTCCGTTGGGGAAACGGTGGCCGCGGGCCCGATGGTCCGTCGGTTGCTTGAGCGGTTGCCGGAAGCCTCGGTGCTGATGACCGCGATGACCGCCACCGGCTTGGCCCAGGCGAAGCGCATGTTCGGCGACCAGGTGACCTATGCCTATGCGCCCTACGATACGCCGGGCGCGGTGCGGCGTTTTCTGAACCGTGTTCAGCCCCGCATTCTGGTGATCATGGAAACCGAAATCTGGCCCAATATGATCCGCCAGAGCCGCGTGCGAGGGGTCCCGGTGTTTCTGGTCAATGCCCGTCTGTCCGAACGCTCCGCCCGGGGCTACGAGCGCATTCGCCCGTTGGCGTTGCCGGTGATGCGGGACATCAGCTGGGTGGCGGCACAGGCAGACAGCGACGCCGAGCGGTTTCGCCGCATTGGGGTGGCACCGGACCGGGTTGACGTCACTGGCAGTGTCAAGTTTGACGTGGATATCCCGGCCGGGGTACGGGAAGCCGCCGGGCAGCTTCGGGCCCGGTTCGGTGACCGGCCAGTGTGGGTGGCGGGCAGCACACACGCCGGCGAGGAGAGCCCGGTGCTGGCGGCGCACCGGCGGCTGCTGGCGGCCCACCCCGATGCCCTGCTGATTCTGGTGCCCCGGCACCCCGAACGCTTTGACTCGGTTGCCGGCCAGGTCTCCGATCAGGGGCTGTCCCTGGCCCGTCGGAGCCGGAACCAGGACCCGGCCGGCGCTCAGGTCTACCTTGGCGATACCATGGGCGAACTGATGATGCTCTATGGCGCCAGCGACATGGCCTTTGTTGGCGGCTCCCTGGTTGACCGGGGCGGGCACAATCCGCTGGAACCGGCGGCCTGGGGCATTCCGGTGTTTTCGGGGCCACACGTATTCAACTTCGAGACGATCTATCAGCGACTGCTGGACGATGCCGCGGTGGGGATGGTGTCGGGCGCCGAGGATCTGGCGAGGCAGTTGATCGCCCTGTGCTCCGATCCGGATCGGCGGGCGGCGGCCGGGCAGCGGGCGCTGCGGGTGGTGGAGAAAAACCGGGGCGCCTTGGATAAGGTGGTGGCCGGGGTGGTGGGCCGGGTCTGACCCGCAACGGGCACGACCAGGCGGCCGTGCCCCCGGGGCGCAGAGATTACTGGGTGGGATCGTCCAGAGTGTTGTCCTCGGTGGCCAGGGCTTCGATCCCGGGTGCCGTCTCGCTCAGCCAGTTGTTCAGGGCAATGAGATCCTGCGGACTCAGGGTGCCAGCGGCCTGTTTGAGTTTGAGGGTGTTGATGACGTAATCGTAGCGGGCGTTGGCGTAGTCCCTCAGCGCCACATAGTACGCCCGCTCGGCATCCAGAACTTCCACGATGTTGCGTGTACCGACCTCGTAGCCTGCCCGGGTGGCGTCCAGGGCGCTGCGCCGGGACAGAATGGTTTTCTCCAGGGCGGAGGCGGTCTCGATGTTGTTGTTGACGGTCAGGAACAGGCTGCGGGTGTTTACGCGCACGTCCCGGCGGACGGTGTTCAGGTCCTGTTCGGCCACGGTGACCAGCGAGCGCTGCTGACGCACCCCGGCGGAGGTGCCGCCGCCCGTGTAGAACGGGATGGTCAGTGACAGTGAGACAATCGATTGGTTGCCTTCTTGCTGAGTAAAAAGGGCGTTCTCCAGACTGGATTCCTGGTAGGAGGCGCTCAGCTCAAGAGTTGGTAAATGATCAGACTTTGCCGCTTTCAGGCTGGCTTCGCTGGCACTGAACTGTCTCTGGGCCGCCTGAATGGACCAGTTCTGCTCCACGGCGGTTGTTTCCCAGGAAGTTGGATCCATAGGCTCCGGGCGCCCGAGCGGAAAATTCTGCCTGAGATTTTCCATGGCGTCCGGATATTCTCCGGTTAACCGGGCCAGTTGTTCTTTGGCCACATTGAGGTCGTTGTCGGCGGCGATGCGCTGGCTTCTGGCATCGTCGTAGCTGGCACGCGCCTCATAGACTTCGGTGATGGCAATGAGCCCCACGTCAAACCGTTCCTGGGCCTGTTCGTACTGGCGCTGGATGGCCGTTTCAGTTGCTTTGGCGGTTGTGACGGTGTCTTTGGCGCGCAAGACATCGAAGTAGGCGGTTGCTACATCAAGAATCAGCTGTTGCTGGGCCAGGTTGTACTGGGCCTCGGCCGCCTCGGTCTGGAACTGGCTGGCCTCATAGCTGAACCAGTCTTGAGCCCGGAACAGTGGCTGAGTCAGTTCGATTCCGTAGCGGTAGGTGCGATAACTGTCTCCCGAGAAGAGTTGCCGCGTCAGTTCATCGGCGTTTGCCCCCCCGGGTATATTCCTGGGCTCGAAACTTGTGTAGCTTGCTGACCCAACCGCCGAGATTTTGGGCAGCAGGGCGCTCTTGCTGACATCGCTGGTTGCCTGCTGTGCCTGGAACTG
>MDTD01125380.1_pt1 | contig 10569 bp, 4 predicted proteins | sample 811221 | NCBI WGS metagenome assembly MDTD01 (sample SAMN05326646, study PRJNA326480) | marine metagenome | isolation source: seawater | place: Pacific Ocean: South West | collected 2011
AATCCGGTCTCTTCCAGTTCCTGCAGCGCTTTGCGAAGAGTTGGACGACTGACGCCGAACTCCCGGCAGAGGGCCACTTCTGAAGGAAGGATATCACCAGGAAGAAGTCCTTTTGCCTGAATCTTTTCGACGATTTTGGACTTCAATTCGGGAAATATGGATTTGCGACCTGCGGGCATATGCTTCTCCTTTACAGGTAAAGTTATAGAAAGTTTTTGAGCCTGATGCAAGATAGTCATTTATATTTACTTGTCAATTAATTGGCTTTTGAGGCCAAATAAAACCCATCTGCTTCAGAATGTCCTGCTGGCAATCGTAGACTGCCATTGCAGGGTTATAGTAAACAGGAGCCCGGGAACTTCCCCAACTTTCAGAACTCAGATACCAGTGAAGTTAGGATTCCGTTACACTTATGAGAGATGACAGTCATACATTCTTTTATGTGGGACTTGCTGTCGTTGCATCCATTCTGCTGCATATCGCATTCTGGCAGGTTGCGGCCCGTATTCAGATTTCCCCTTTTGAAGCCAAGCCTTCCAGCGTGGCACGTAAGGATCGCCCGGTTAACGTAAAAGCCATTGATCTGAAAACGCTGGTTGAGCATAAGGTCAAAACGCCGGATAAACTGAAAGAACGGTTGCTCCTCGAACAGGAAAAGAAACTGGTAAACCTGTTTCGCGATCAGAAACTGCTGGAAAAACCGAAACCACTTCTCAAGCCGAGGCTGACCGGCCTGGGTAAAAACCTGCTCAAGAAAGCGGAAGAACAAAAGCCGCGTGACCCGATTAATGATACTCTTGGGATCGCGCCCAAGACTTCGCCATTACCGGAAATTGTCGCAATCCGCACCAAGGATCTTCCCGTGGAGCGCAGCATGTCGAATCGCCACCTGATCCCTGAAATGGAAAGACAGGCACTTAAAGGGCCAAAGACTCCTTCGATTGCGAGCTCTGGTCCGGGTGGAACAGGTATGGGGAATCCTAAGGAAATCGGTCTGGGTATGCGCCTGGGAGCCCCTAAACGACACTTCACAGAGCTGCCCCCACTGCCAATCGTCACCGGACCTGGCACTGCCAGCGGCAATCAGGATGAAGGAGGTCCCAATACCCTTACCGAAGCCCCGCTGGTATTGGACCCGATGCTGCGGGTCAATGTGCGGCTCTATCGCGACCCAGATAGCCATGAGGGTTACTTTGCAGTGGAAATTGCGGCGGATATGCAGGCTGATTCACTCCCCAATATACCAAAAGATATTCTGTTTCTGGTAGACAGCTCCGGAAGCATCGGTCGAGAAAAACTCTGGCACTTCCGCCGTGGTATGGAGATGGTGCTGGATTATCTGCAGCCTGAAGATCGCTATAACATCGTGGCTTTTCGTGAGAAGCCAAAACCACTTTTCGATAACTTTGTCCCAGTTTCCAATACCAATATCCGCTATGCGCATAAGTTCATTTCTGATCTGGAATCAGAAGGAAAAACGGATGTCTACGCAGGCGTCGCTCCTTATGTCACTGTCCAGCGAACCAATAAAGAAAGGCCTTATCTGATTTTCATGCTATCGGATGGGCGGACAACAACCGGCCATGAACTGGCCAATAATGAATTTATCCGCCGGGTCACTAATGAGAATAACTCTGCGGCTTGTATTTTTTCCTTCAGTGCCGGAGAAAATACCAACCTTTTCCTGATGGATTATCTGTCGTATAAAAACCGCGGCTTCAGTCTGCACGAACCAACCCTTGACGATACAGCAGTGTCTTTTACTGGTTACGCGGGAGGCCTGAGCGATATCATTGTGGCCGACCTTGCATGCCGGATCACTGGCAACCTGCAGGAGGATGTCTATCCTCGCGAGCTACCTCATCTGTTCCGCGGACATCCCCTGACCGTATATGGTAAAGTCCCATCAAGCGTGAACAACATTGGTATTCAGGTAAAAGGGCGTGATGCTTCCGGTAATACTCAGGAACTGGTTCTTGATATGGACCTCCGCGATGCCGAGAAAGCGCCAGCATCTCTGGCCACTCAATGGGCAGCCCAGAAGATCTATTATCTGATCAGTGAGTGGACACTGCGAAATGATCAGGCAATCCGTAAAGAAATTGATGAACTGGCGGCCAGGTTCAACATCATCGTCCCTTACTGAGCACGCAAAAGGCTGATTGGAGATTATCCCAACCAGCCCTGGAAACTCGTATAAAGCTATTGCTTACTTCTTGTCACCAGCAAGCGCTTTCTTGGCTTCTCTCTTTTCCTTTTCCAGCTGTCCAAGAGCTTCTTTCTTTTCGATCATCTCATCCCATTTGGCCTTGTATTCAGCAGACTGCTCACAGAGGAATGCAATTTTGGCTTTTTCCAGATCGTGCTTTTCTTCGTTAAGCGCTTTGATCTGTGTTTTAACCTCTGGATTTTCCTTGAGGAATTTGCTCTCAGTATCCCGAAGAGCTTTCCATGCCTGCGACTTTTCTTTTTTCAGAGCATCAAGCTGCTCCTTCATTTCAGGAGTCTTGTTCTTTTCTTTGCTGAGGGTTTTCAATTCCGCAGCTTTGGCCTGCATGACATCGTACTGCGCTTTGTATTCTTCCGAACTCTCGAGCAACAGAGCTGTACGTTTTTCGTTTGCCGCAGCGAAAGACTCACGGATTTCTTTGAGTTTGGCAGTTACGGCTTCGTCCTCTTTATTCAGCTTGGACTGCATGGCGCCCAGTTCTTTACGAACCGCACTCAATTCAGATTTGGCGGCTTTGATCTTTGCCTGGACAGCTTCCAGCTCCTGAGCACCAACAGAGCATGAAAGGATGACGGCGACGATGGCAAACAGTCGAGAGACTTTTTGCATGTGTTATTCTCCCCTTTTGGGATTTTTGACTGCTGAATACACGATTCAGCGCGGCAGTCCCATCAGCGAGTTGCGGCCTGCCCCCTGCGCCACGCCATGGAATATAAAAATCTTTTACTCCTCAAACTCGATAAATTGCTCAGGCTTGAGGCCTGAAATCTCTTTTTTGACCACCAATGGATCCAGAAGATGATTGGAGTCGGCGGCGATTTCAGAAAAATCCGACTCAGAAAATTCCTCACATTCACCTTCAATCAGAATCTGAGAAAGGCCGAGCGACGGCAGCGCGACATCATCCTTTTGCGGCCCCGGCAGGTGTTCCAGATAGGCAGCTACCTTATCAGGGTCGACAGGATCAAGAAGAGTGGCATTGAGCAGGACTCGGAGACGGGGGTTCTTTACCTTGTTCAGCGCCTGCTGAAGATCTGCCGCTTCTGAAGCATCTGCGGACTTGATGAGTTCTTCTAATTTGACCCTGATCTCATCAAAGGGTGCGTAAGGGTCCAGATGATACTGCTCATAAAGGGATTCCTGGGAAAAAGGATTCAGATCATTTGGTATTGCCATTAGCTCTTTCCTTTCACCAGGTTCATGGTCCGGACCTGGGCATATGCACGCTCAAACTGCTGACTCAAATTGATACCCCGCTCGGCAAGTGATGAAGGATTTTTACATGCTTCACGCAGCAGGTTGATGTTGTCTTTGGCTTTCCCCAGTACAATTCCAGGAGGGATCTCCGACATACAGGTATCCAGCAGTTTTGCTGCGTCAGAGAAGCTGCCACGTACCCCGACCTGAAGGGCTTCCAGGAGATCGGTGTTGAACCGGCGACGTGCAGCCTGATATTCAATGGGAGACGCATAGCGACGGCGTGTGGTCTGATAAAGCTCAAGCTGAGCACGTGCACCACTGGCATCAAGCCCCAGTACTTCTGCGATACGTACCTGGAGATTCAAGGACGCAACGGTAAACTGCCAGTCATTCCAGAGTTCATGGTTACGATCCAGAGACCGCAGGTACTTCTCAACTTTCTCACCAAGACGACGGAAGTAGGATTTCATATTGTCGTCTTCTTCTGCGATGGATTGCAGAAGAGTCATGAAGCGATCAACGCCGTCTTCATCACTGGCACTGAGGCGGTAAAGAAGCATACCGATAAAAGCGTTGATAAAGTACTGATCGCGACAGAGCTGGTTGATGGAATTGATTTCGTTTTCCGGGAATGGCTTTGCTTTCTCGCTGAAGCGCAACTGAGCTTGATTCCAATACTCACTGGACGAGAAAACGGTTTTATACCAGAATTGCACGGTCTCTGTCCATGCACCAAGAGCTGCTGCTGGATTGCCTGATTCCTCAAGGGTGTAGGCACGTTTCAGATAGAGCACCGCCAGATTGTGCATGGTGAAGTAGTTGAGGTAGCGATCATGTAGATTGCCATGTAGCTGCTTCAGGTAATTGATACAGTCGTTGTAATCACCGAGATTTTCCGCTGCGTCTACCTTTTCGCTGATTTGAATGACGGCGATCAGGTTTTCAATATCTTTGGAAGGATCTGGCAGATCCATCAGGCGTTTATACGCAGCTTGCACTTCTCCTTCGCCAATTTCCTCAATGGCCTGTTGAGCATTGAGGAAGTTGAAGAGACGTTGCTCGCGGGGACTGCTGGAGGCCATGGGGCGAAGCACATCAATTGCCTTGTGATAATCATCATGCAAAAGACAGGAAACTGCCTGCAGGTAATGAGCGTGATATTGCTTATCAGCAGGCAATTGTTCAGTCAGAGACTGAATCGCTTCATACTCACCCAGATGACAATTGTAGAAGATACGCGCCAGCAGTATGCGTTCGCGCAAATAGACAGAACCCGGATTATCATCATTTGGCAAAGACAATCTGGCAAGACTTTTTTCCGCTTCTGCAATTTTACCCTTTCTGGCAGACATATAAGCTTGAATAGTAACCAAACCAGCCATCAGATGGCCGGGGCGGTCTGCCAACCCAGAAAAGGTATTCATCGCATCCATCGCAGCTTGTTCGCGACCTGCACCCAGTTCAGATACAATCAGATGATATCGATATCTAGCGCTATCTTTATGCTTTTCCGCAAGCGTAGAAAGGAGTGATGATGCATCTTCATACTGACCCTGATAAAGCTGACATAGAGCCAGATAATACTGGCAGCTTTCATAACGATCTGCACCTTGGGCTTCAAGCTGGAGCTCAGCGCACCGCGCCTGCGCATCCAGATATTCCCCCTTGCCGAGCAGCGAGGTGATCATACGGAAACGGCTCTCCTGAACCAGTGCTTCGACATGGTCAGATTTGGTATCTTTGATCGGGTTGCCTCGGACATATTCGAAGCATTGTTGGGCAATCTTGTAGGCCTTGTGCTGGAAGAGTTGGATACCAATGGTGTACATCGCCCTGGAGCTGATGTCGCTAGACCAGCTCTTATTCTTCTCTGACTGTCCGAGCAACTTGATCAGGGCCTGTTCGCATTTCGGGAAGTCTTTAACGGCGGCGGCGGCATGCGCATACAGATAAAGGAACCAAGGGGATGTCTCGCCCTCTTCTTCTGCAATCGCCAGATAATCCCGAGCAGCTTCAAGGTTTTTCTGGAAGAAATAGATATAACCTAAACGCCGTGCAGCCCAACGCCTGAAAGCAGGGGTTTCAACAGCAACTTTCATCCGCTCAATGACTTTGGCAGGGGCGTCCGATTCCAGAATACCAAGGAAATAACAGGCAACTGGGTTTTCTGGAACCAGAGACAACACTTTTTCAAAACAAACTTTAGCTTTATCCGCTTTGCCAGTAGACATCAATGCCTGACCAAGACCATTGAGGGCCCGTTCATTGTTGTTGTTCAGTTCCAGCGCTTTTGAGTACACAGGCAGTGCTTTTGCTGGCTCATTACGCTTCAGCAGGATATCTCCTTGAAGAGTCAAGGTGCGGGCATAGAAAGGATCATCTTCTTTGATAACAGAGGCCACCTTCTGAGCTTTAGGAAATTGCCCCATCGCAGCCAAAGTTGAAGCCATGAAATAAATGGATTCAGTATCTTCAGGGTATTTTTTGAGTAGGGCCTGATACCACTTGATGGCATTTTCACGTTCCTGGGCTCTGGCATAGGAGCGTGCTCCATAGAAGAGAATTCTACGATCTTTCTGCTTGGCAGAGTCAAAACACTTATAGGCAGCCACATATTTACCGGTCTCATAGAAACAGAAGCCCAATCGGAACCAGAGCTCCTGATCGGTGGTACGAGCAGCCAATGCTACCTTGAAATGTGGAATCGCATCTTCATATAAAAGCTCATCATAATCCATATTACCAAGGATCAAGCGGGTATCAACATCCTTAGGATTATGCTCAATAAACGCGTTCAGCCATTTACGGGCGTTTTGCTTGTCCCCAGCTTCAAAAGCAAGGATACCAAGGCGGTTGGCAACCATGGAATAGAGCTGTCGCCAGCGTGAAGAGTTAGAACGGTGGCTCTCAAGTCGATGTGCGACATGCTCCAGTTCTGCCTTACCCTTTTCTAATGATTTCTGACTGGTAAGGATTGCCATATGGATCTCAAACAACTCACGATCATTCATGAGTGCGATGGCTTCTTCCAAGGCTTGGATATCAGATTCAAGCCAATCTGTGGCAGATTCTGTTGGTAAACGATCAACAGGAGGCTGATTCAGAAACCATTGGATTCCTTTCTCCAAAGCCAACCGACGTTCATTATACACCAGCGGGAAGAAATCAAACGTCACATAGGGTAGGCGTCGACTGAAACACCCAAGAAGATTAAAGAAAACGCCAGGTAAAATAAAGGCCAGCAAGAATGCTTGCGAGTGCGTGAGTTCAAAGGTAAGGAAGACCAGCATAAGAACTGCGAAAACCAGGATCACACAGGACAAGTGCTGAAGGCGATAGTTAAGGTCATTTTGCCGCTTGCCTTTTTTCATCGCATGATAGATAAAAGCTCCCCAGACCAGAATCCATAACACCAATGCGACCCAGTCAACAATGCTTTTTATACGCAAGGGGCGACGGAACCTTTCCATCCGAAGATCCCATTGCTTGGCTTCCTTGATCTTGGCGACATTGTGCTCTTCTCCCATTTCGGGGAAACGAGCTAAAACCCGGTCATAAATTTCCATTGCTGTTTCTATCTGACCAACAGCAATAAAACTATCTGCCTGGTGGAGCATGACCTTGACATAAAATGATTGGACGGTGGCACGCAATCCGATGTCCGCTACTGATTCATGCTCAAGAATAATATCTGCAGCAGTCAACACATCTGGAGAAACATATATGGCGTCTTCGCCAATAGAGTCATCATTGTATTCAGCCGAATACTGAAGCTCCATAAGTTGGTTTCGTATAAAGGCAAGTGTTGATCGCGGCATCCCCATCTCCTGAAGGAGATTAGGGAACTCTGTATAAAGTTGTTTATAGGTAGATGTCGCAAGAATCGGAGACTCATTATCCCAATGCTTCCTGATTATATTCAGCATGGCTTTTCGAAGGTCACTAAGCAAAGGTAAATTTGCCAGCTTGCCAGGGAATATCCGACTGTAGCGGTCGAGACTCGCGAGCATTCTTGCAGTCTCATCCTGTTGTTGACGCATGGCATCGTCAGCAGGTGTATCGGGGTCGTCATCATTTTTTCTACTTGGCAGATTGCGAGAAATGTAACCTTCAATGGCATCTTCGGACACATTCATATCCTGTGATACCAAAGCCATTAGCTGGGGAATCAATTTGCGTGCACGGGCAAATTGAGGATGCTCAAGGCACACTGTTTCCATGATGGATATTGCTGCTTGCTTATTCCCTGCTTCTGCAAATTTCCCTGCAATAACCAGTTGGGTCTGAGCAAGCCTTCGCTTCAGGTTATTATTGGTAGCAAAATTTGGATAAGCTTCAATAATAACAGCGTAGATCTCAACTGCTTTTCGATTCTCACCGGCTGAATTATAAGCTTCTGCCACGCCAAGTTTCTGAGTCAGAAGATCGTCTTCCATCACCTTCATGGATGGTGTATTCAAGGCTTTTTCTATTGTTTCCAGAGCACGCTGATACTCGCCTTTTTCGGTATACTGCTCAATGAAGCTGAGATAGCGCTTCTGATCCTCGGGATTATTCAAAACCGTTCCCTGACTCAGGAAATGGTCACGTGCTTTCGCAAAGACTTTATCTTCATTTTTTTCCCGATAAGCAGCCCACCGTGTAAGTGCGGCAGGCAGAATATCATTTTTATTCTCTTCCAACCAAGCATTCATGTGCCGGAAATAATCCCAACCGGTAACCGGATCTGTATCAATTTTAGATTCGATTTTGGTAAAGGCACCAAGATAAGTCGTGTAAAGCTGAACGGCCTTGATTTCCTCCAGCATACGGGCTTTGCTGACATTGATTGAAGCCAGGCTGTCCCCTTGTTCTTCGACAAATTTAGCTGCTTCTTCCACCAAAGGTTGCAACCTCTCAACTGGAAGCGCTTCTGCCCTGGTCAACTCCACCAGTAAACTTTGAGCCTGTGAAAACGCAATTTGTTGGCGCAGATAGGTTGCGAAACCTGGATTTTCAATTCCTGTCAACTCAAACATTTTCAATGTGCTGTCGAACCCAACTATCGCCGCATTAAAAGTCTTATTGGCCAGGCTTCGCTGAGCCTGATCATAGACCTGCTTAAGTTTTTGAACATGCGATACCGTGGTTTTTGCAGTTTGAAGGACACTCTCATGACTGGCTGCAGTTTCATCAATCCGCTTGATCAAAACACTGCCAGCCGGGCCGAAAATTGTTTCGTTCAGCATTTTTAATCCAGGTATGATGTGGTCTGAAAAATCCTTCGAAAGTGTATTGAATGTTGAAACCTCGACTCGATTCAGCCCTTGCCCATCTGCATGCAGTGTGGCCTGCGCTGCCTGAGGCAATAAAGCCTCATGCTCTTTGCTGATTTTGACCAGTTCAGAAATCAGGGTGCCTTGACTGGTGCCAAAGATTTCATGAGCCTCTCCCCCTACCTTGAGTCGGGATGATACCTCCAAAGCAGCCTGTAAGTGCTTATCATTTTTATATTGATTGATAGCAGCATCAGTGAGCGATTTAAGCATGTATGTAAGCATCTCATCCAAGGAAGTCTTAAGCGTAAGCCGTTGCTTTGGAATCAAAGGAGTAGGCAGGTTAATCGCATGCAATTCTTTCTGGTACTTGACAATACGATCGAGAACATCAAGTGTCGCAGGAAGCAGATCATCCTTCAAGCGTTTATAGTCGCCAGTAAGTTCCTCATTCATCTGCAGGATGCGAAGAGTTGGCTGAATTCCCTTATACTGCTCCCAATAAAAGGTTGAGGCTTTGCGGATCGCCTCTTTCTGTTTATCTGATTTAGCAGACGACTGGAGGATGGGTTTGACCGATTGGTCAAATGCTTTTACATGCCCCTCAAGGGCCTGCAATTCTTCTGGTATACGGCGAAGATTATTGGCATTGATAAAGCGTCCGATATAGTCAAGGCTGTCATTGATCTTGATCGATTCACTCGTGACATTGCCGTGTACCACTACCTTACGGGGATGCATGTACTCAACACCCTGATCTGTCGCAACCACATAGTCAGTATCGGTTACCCGTACAACGACGCCGGTCAGGATCTGCCCATCTGTCCGACGAATTGAGGTGTAGGGATCGGATGCATTAGCTGTTGGGAGTAGGGAAAACCATAACAGGAAGATGGGCAGGCGGCACAAACTCTGGAGGAATGTTGATCTCCCAAGTATTTCTTTCATGCGTCTTGGCCCCAAGCACTGCTCAAAATGGGTTGATACCTGAAGCTTTGGCCGTTTCATTGGCCTTGGCTGGACGGATTGCGCTAAATATAGCGGAGGAACCGGCTTTGTCACGCATATACCATCGCAATTGAAGCAAATGCCGAATTGACGACATCCACCATTGACATCAGCCCGACTGAGTGAACGTTATCACAAGCACTATTTATGACCCCCACAACAGCCCGGAGTCACTTTGGAAATTGATTTTCAAAAATGGGATGTCCAAGCACTGTCCAGACTGATGCATCAGGCTGGACAGATTGCCTTATCTTACTACGATGCGCCACCTTCAGAGATTAAATGTGACGGCAGTGTGGTGACTGCTGCAGATAAAGCAATCGAAGACCTGCTGGCAGAGACCCTTGACTCTCCAGATGAAGGACTGTTCCTCATCGGAGAGGAGACGGTGGACAGCCGGGGTGAATCCTATGTCCAGAATGCCCTGCGCCAGACTGCATACATCGTTGATCCTATTGATGGTACTGCTTGCTACGCAGCCCATGTCCCAACCTGGGGCATTTCAATTGGAATGGCTCAGGCTGGGCAGTTAACCGAAGGTATGGTCTATCTCCCCATTCTGAAAGAACTCTATTATACTGACATGGGTAGGGTTTACCGCGCAATTCTGGATTGTGAACAGCCTATGCCTGCCACCTTGACCACAACTGAATTGGACAAAGCTTCAACCACCTATTCACCAAGTGGTCTTGTCGCTGTTACGCAGGATATCTGCAAGAGCGGCCAGGTCAATCTGCCCAATGTGGTCCACACTCTGGCCTGCGCGGTCGTGCCACTCTTATATTTGCTGGAAAGTCGCTATGTCGCCTATCTCGGACATCTCAAGCTATGGGATCTGGCGGGAGCATTACCCATGCTGCATGCTCTCGGCTTTAA
>MDTD01186187.1_pt1 | contig 10569 bp, 12 predicted proteins | sample 811221 | NCBI WGS metagenome assembly MDTD01 (sample SAMN05326646, study PRJNA326480) | marine metagenome | isolation source: seawater | place: Pacific Ocean: South West | collected 2011
GATGAAAGTGCATAAATTGTCATCAATTTTTATTATAGCTATATATTATCTTTAATTATATAAATTTTTATGATCATTTGGTTAGCCTCTTATCCGAAAAGTGGAAATACATATGTAAGAGCCTTTTTATCAGCATATTATTTTTCTGAAAATGGTGAGTTTGATTTTAGCCAAATATCTAGTATTGATCAATTTCCTCACGAAAAATTTTTTAAACAAAAAGTTAACAGTATAAAAGAAGCATCAAAACAATGGGTACCCATTCAGAGAGAAATTAATAAAGATAAAAAAATTAGATTTTTTAAAACACATAGTTTTTTAGGGAATTATCAAGGGAATCAATTTACTTCACCAGAAACTACTCTTGGTGCAATTTATATAGTCCGAGATCCCAGAAACGTATTATCTTCTCTAAAAAACCATTATTCTTTTGGAGACGATTTGGCTTTAAAAATGATCACTGACAAAACAAGAAGCTTAATGTCAAACAACGGCTCACATGCTTCCCTTACCTATATCAGCTCCTGGGCTGAAAATTATTTGTCTTGGTTTAAAAATAATCAATTTAGAAGACTTTTTATAAAATATGAAAATCTTATAACAAACAAATATGAAACTTTTAGAGATATAATTGTTTTTACAAACACACTTATGAATAGAGTGGAGGGTGTAAATAAGTTTAAATTGCAGAAAGCAATTGAGACAACAAATTTTAATGTCCTTAAAAAAAAAAGAAATTAGTGAATCTTTTAATGGATCAGAAAGTAGTTTTAAAAATTGGAGAAAATATCATTCAGAAAATAAAAATTTATTTTTTAACCTTGGTCCAGAAAATGATTGGAAAAAAATTTTAAAAACAAAAATTTCTAAAGAGATTGAAGCAAATTTTAAAAAAGAGATGAAACAATTAGGATATTTATAAAAAATTAATTTATTAATTTTTTTTATAAACTGAAGTTATTAATTCTTCAAAATCTCTTGTAAATTGATCAGTATTGAATAATGGGGAAGATAAAACTTTTTTTCTCAAATTTTCTCCATAGATCTTATTTAAATCGAGATCTTTAGTTAGAGAAATGGCAATATTTAAATAATCATTATCATCTTTAGCAATTAAATTATCCATACTGATGTTTTTATTAATACTTTCTCCACATCTTGAATTTAAATTAAAACCTCTCATTGTAAGAACTGGCAATCCCATTAACAAAGCTTCAAAAGATGTTGTTACACCAGGATATGGAAATGTATCTAAAGCCACATTTGCTTTATTATACATTTTTAAATGATCATAAATATTTTTTTCACGCTCTAAAAAAATAATTTGCTCTTTTTGAACACCTTTTGAAATAAATTTTTCTAAAAGATTATTTTTTAAATCTTCTCCTCCAATAAGTGAATTTTTTAATAATAACTGAGACTGTGAATTATTTAAGATTTTTGACCATACTTTAATAGTTCTATCAGAAATTTTTTGAAAATTATTAAAAGAACAAAAAAAGAAATCAGAACTTTTTCCATTAAATTTATTTTTTATTTCTGGAAGTTTTTTAGGTGCTGAAAGAGCATTCCAGATTTTTGGCATAAAAAGAACAGTCTCTTTATATAAATTAATCTCGTCTGATTTAATCAAATTTTTATCTGAAATTATATAATCAATATTTTTCGCACCAAGACTATTGTTATAACCTAACCATTCAATTTGTATTTTTGCACACCTTCTAATTAAAACTTCAAACCTATTACCATTTGTGAAACCATTTAAATCTATCAAAACATCTAATTTTAATGATCTTAAAGAAGCAGTCAGATTGTCATCGGAAAAGTCGTGAACATCCAACCATTTATAGACCAATTTTTTTAAATCTTGAGAAACATTATCTTGATCAGTAGTTTTAAGGTTGCTTATTAAATAAATTTGAAATTTAGATTTATCTATTTTTTTTAGTAAATCTATCAAAAAGTGGGAAACAGAGTGTATTTTAAAGTCTGCAGATAAAAACGCTAAATTTATTTTATCACTTTTTTCCCAATTAAATTGAAATTTATCATTTTCAATATCATATTTTTTTTCTAAGATAGAATTATAGCTTAAACATTCCTTCATATATTCCTCTTGCGTTACTCCACTTGTATAATTTAGAGATGAAATAAACGGCAATCTACCTTCTTTTTTATCAGGCAACATTTTATATAAGGTCCTAAATAATTTTTGAGAGTCTTTCCTGTTTCCTAAATAAAAATTTACTCTAGCCAACCCCTCGATCAATTTAGGATCTTTGTTATTTTTCTCATAAGCCTCAACAGCAAGAGGCATTACATTTTTAAAAGATTTTGTTTTAAAACTTACCGCCAACATATTGTATAGGGATTGCAGATGATTTTTGTTTGATTTATAAACTTTTTCAAATAATTGAGATGCATACAGTAAATCTTTATTTTTTGAAGCTTCATTCAAATATATAGATGAAGCATAATAGAACATTATTAATGGTTGCTGATCTTCAATTTCGCCAAGCATGTCTGCCTCAAATTGAAGTCTTTTGTATTGTTTTTGATCTAAATAATTTAAAAATTTTTTTGAAAGATCTTTGTTAAGATCGGACATTTTTAAGAAGGTTTGTTCATAGAGTTAAAAAACTCTGCATTATTTTTTGTATCTTTCAATTTCGAGTTTATAAATTCTATGGCATCCATTGTTCCCATTGGCGCTATGATTCTTCTTAAAACATTCATTTTTTGAAGATCATTTTTATTGAAAAGCAATTCTTCTCTTCTTGTACCTGATTTAGTTATGTCTATAGCAGGATAAATTCTTTTATCTGCTATTTTTCTATCTAAAACTGTTTCGCTATTACCTGTTCCTTTAAATTCCTCAAATATTACCTCGTCCATTCTGCTTCCAGTGTCAATTAACGCTGTAGAAATAATTGTTAATGAACCACCTTCTTCAATATTTCTAGCTGCACCAAAAAATCTCTTAGGTCTCTGAAGTGCGTTTGCATCGACACCTCCAGTTAAAACTTTACCAGAACTAGGTATCACAGCGTTATATGCTCTTCCTAATCTTGTTATAGAGTCTAATAAAATTACGACATCTTTTTTATGTTCAGTCAGTCTTTTGGCTTTCTCAATAACCATTTCCGCAACAGCAACGTGTCTTTGAGCCGGCTCATCAAATGTTGAACTGATAACCTCACCTTTTACAGTTCTTTGCATATCTGTTACTTCTTCTGGACGTTCATCAATTAATAATACCATCAAATAACACTCCGGATAATTTTTCGCTATTGAATTAGCAATACTTTGCAAAATCATAGTCTTTCCAGCTTTTGGTGGAGAAATTATTATAGACCTCTGACCTTTGCCAATAGGGCTTACTAAATCGATTAATCTCGGAGTTAAATCAAGTTTTTTGTCGATTTTTGGAGTTTCAACTTCCATAACCAGTTGTTTGTCAGGATAAAGTGGTGTTAAATTGTCAAATGCAATTTTGTGTCTTGTTTTTTCAGGTTCTTCAAAATTAATTTTGCTAACCTGTAAAAGTGCAAAATATCGTTCTCCCTCTTTGGGTGCTCTTACTGGTCCTTCAACAGTATCACCTGTTCTTAAACCAAATTTTCTTATTTGGCTCGGGCTTACATAGATATCATCAGGACCGGGTAAATAATTTGACTCCATTGCTCTAAGAAAACCAAAACCATCTTGTAAAAGTTGTAATACTCCTACACCGGTTATTTCCTCTTTTTCAGCAACTTTTTTTAAAATTGCAAAAAGTATTTCTTGCTTTCTCAACGTGCTAGCATTCTCAATGCCTAGTTCTTCTGCTTGTGTGATAAGCTGTTCTGAGGATTTTAATTTTAGTTCTTGAATGTTCATGATTGTTTTTAAGGGACTTAATAGATGATATTAATATATATACTCTTTAAGGTATTACAAGACAGTTTATAACATATAAAAAAATTAGCAAATTAAGCGTTTTTTGAGTAATTTTAATAATTATTTTCTAATTCCTTTGTGAAATCGTCTACTTTTGACCAATCTGTAAATTCATACGATTGTGAAGTATTTGTGGGACCTCTAGTAATAAACATAATAAGCTTAATTATATACTTATCAAAAATATTGTAACTAGGATAATCTACTTTTCCTGCAAAAACGTCAATTTTCTTTGGTGTCCATTTAGAGATTTTTAAAAATTTTTTTATATACGGATTAGTTTCAGGTGTATTTTTATCTGGTTTTCTTGCAACAACATTTACTGAAAAAAAAGCACATTTTTTTTTATCTAAAATATTTTTATTTAAATCTACAAATTTAAAAAGTTCTCTTGAATAATTGCCATATCTTATACTGGCCCCAATTACAATTTTTTCGTAATCGGATAAATTTATTTTTTTTGCATCCTCTAGAGAAATAAGCTCTGTGCTGATTTCATTATTTAAAAAACTTGCTATCCTTTTACAAATCTTTTTTGTTTGACCATCTCTACTTGAGTAAATAATTAAAAAATTAGACATATTAAAGTAAGCTTATGATTTGTTCATTACCTGTTGTGGCATCTTTTCATAAAACTTTTTATCTAGTTTGTATTCTATATCTTCTTTGTCTTGAGCAGAGCCTTCTGCCTGAGTAAAGGTGTATTTTGCAAAATCTTTACACCATTTTTGTTTAGTATTTAAACATTCAATTGGGTAAACATTTCCACCCCAATCTTTTGCGTCATTTACAAGTTCATGGCCCAATTCATCAGTAGTTTCAAGACAATCGGCAACGAAGCTTGGCGAATATATTGCTATCTCTTTTTTTCCATCTGATATTAATTTTTTTACCACTTCTTCTGTATAAGGAGTTATCCATTCTTCAGATCCGAAACGGCTTTGAAAACTCATTACACATTGTTCGGGCTTTATATTTTTCAAATTATTTGTAATTAGACAAAACGTCTCGTAACAATGTCTGTAATAATCATCACCTTTATTAACGATCCTTCTTTTTTGCATACCGTGAAAAGTGACTATTAAAGAGTCAATTTTTTTTCCTTGGTTTTGTAATTCATTTATTTTTGAATCAACTTGGTTCACGGAATTATCTATAAAAGCATGTGTCCTATGAAAATTTGTAATAACTTCAAAGGTAGGTATTTTAACTCTTTTGGATAATTCTTTTGCTAGTGCATCTATCCCTGAGGCGATCGTACTTTCAGAATACTGCGGGAACATGGGTATTACTAATAATTTTGTTGCACCAACACCTTTTTTTAAATCATTTTCCCAACTATCATAAATTTCATTCACGTATGGTGGTGATAAAAGGAAGGCATGGTTAACCTCAACATAGCCATTAGGATCAATTTTTTTTAATTCATCTTTAACATTTAACGTAAAGTTTCTTGTATTAGTAATTAAAGGAAAACTTTGACCATCCCAAATCCTCTCGTAAAGCTTTGCAGATTTTTTTGGTCTAAAAGGTAATACAAACAAATTCAAAATTATTTTCCATAACCATGGATTTATATCAATTACTCGTGGATCTCCTAAAAATTTTCTAAGATATTTTCTTAAAGCCTTTGTAGTTGGCTCGGCAGGTGATCCAAGCTGGACAAATACAACTTTTGTTTTTCTTTTTGGGTGGGTATAAATTTGTTTCATACTAATAGTCTTTTACAGTTTTAACTAAATATTCAAACATATTCGGATCTGTTTCTGGTAGCACTCCATGTCCCAAATTAAATATATACGGATGATCTCTAAAAATATTGAGATATTTTGAAGCTTCTTTTTTAATTGTTTCTTTATCTGTCAATAAAATTTTTGGGTCCAATCCGCCTTGAACTGGAATTTTTATGGTCTTAACCACCTCTTTAGGATCCACTTTATAATCTATGTTTATTGCGTCCGGATTAACAGTTTCACAAAATTCTTTATAATTTTTTATTTCTCTGGGAAAACAGATAACTGGTACATTTAAGGATCTAACATAATTAACGAGACTTAGAGTAGGTTTATAAATATAATTTGTTAGATCTTTTTCATTTGTAAGTCCGGCCCAACTATCAAAAATTTGGATAATATTTGCTCCGTTATCAATTTGATTTTTAATATGAATTTTCAAAAATTTATCGATAATTTCTAAGATATCTTTTATTAAAACTTGATCTTTAAAAAAATCTAACTTTAAATCCATTTTTGGAGATTTTTGATTAAGCATGTAAACTAATAAAGTCCATGGAGCGCCTACAAAACCGATGGTATTTTTGTTTCTTAATATGGGGTTTGAGCTTACTGTTTTAATGGTTTTATAAACATTTTTTACTTTTTTTACAAATTCTGATTCATCAATTTTTGATATTTCACTTAAATTTAATTTTCCAAGCTCAGGGCCAAAATTTTTTTTAAATTCCACTTTTTGACCGAGACCATATGGTAACATTAGAATATCTGAAAAAATGATAGCAGCATCTAAATCAAATCTTTTTATAGGTTGTAGAGTTATTATAGATGATAAAGTGTCATTTAAACATAATTCAATAAAATTTTGATTTTCTTTTCTAATTTTTCTAAATTCCGGCAAATATCTTCCCGCTTGCCTCATTATCCATATAGGATTAAATGATGTATCCTTATTTGTTATTATTTTGTTTAAAGGTTTCATTATAAAACTTTATTAATTATTGTAGTTGTAATATATCCTGTGAATTAAGGTGATTAATTTTTGTAAACATTATATCCACAGTTTGTTAATATTATAATCTACAAAAATTGTTAGAAATTAAGCTTTTTTAACGATATTAATTTTTGTGGATTGTTTTAACCTATTTATTATTATTGTTAATATAAACCAGATTTTACAAATTTAATTTAAAATATTTAAAATAGAACAATTTAATTAAAAGATTACAAATTTATTAACACTTTATACATGAATAATACTTATCAAATTTATTTAATATCAGACTCAACGGGAGAAACTTTAGACAGGATTTTTTTAGCGCTTAAAGCTCAATTTTTAAATATAAAATATAAAGTAAATTCTTATTCTTTTACAAGGACAGAAAATCAAATTTTAAAGATTTTAGAAGATGCAGAAAAAACTCAAAATTCAATAATTTTATATACTATTGTTGATAATAATTTAGCTAAATATTTAGCAAATGTAAGTGAAGACAAAAAAATTCCATGTTTCGGAGTTTTAGGAAATTTAATTTTAAATTTTTCCAAAATTTTAAATCAAAAAGCAACACATGAACCAAGTGGACAACATACTTTAAATGATGAATATTATGATAGAATAGAGGCAATACAGTTTACAATGAACCATGATGATGGAAACTTGATTAATGAAGTGCATAAGTCGGATATTATTCTTGTTGGTGTTAGTCGAACAAGCAAAACTCCTACGTCTATATATTTGGCAAACAAAGGTTTTAAAACTTCAAACATCCCTTTAGTAAACGAAAACTCTTTACCTAATGTACTTAAAAAAAATCCAAAAATAACTTGTGTTGTAGGACTAAGTACGGAGCCAGAAAGGTTAGCTGATTTAAGAAAAAATAGAATGAATTCTTTAAAAGAAACAGAAAACATAAAATATACCAATCTAGAAAATATAAAAAAAGAAGTTTTGGATGCAAAAAAAACTTTCCAAAAATATGAATGGCCTCTTATCGACGTAACAAGAAAATCTGTTGAAGAAACAGCTGCTTCGGTTATAAAAATTCACGAGATATATTTAAATAATGCTAAGTAAAATTATCCTTGCATCTAAAAGTAAAATTAGAAAAAAAATTTTAGATAAAAATAATATAGAAAGCATTGTTGAGCCATCTAATGTCGACGAAGATATTGTTAAGGAAAGCTTATTGAAAGAAAAAGCAAGTCCAGAAATAATTTCAAAAAATCTAGCTGAATTAAAAGCAAATAAAGTTAGTATGAAAAAAACTGATGAGATAGTGCTAGGAGCAGATAGTGTGATAGATTTAGATGGCGAACTAATATCAAAGCCAGCAAGCAGAGAAGAAGCAATGAATATACTTAAAAAACTTAATGGTAAATCACATTTTTTAATTAGCTCTGTATGCATATCAAAAAACGGAGGAATGATTTGGAATTATACAGATAAAGCAATTTTAACTATGAAAAATTTCTCAGATGATGAATTAAAAAACTATTTATCTAAAATATCTGATGAGGCTCTTTATGCATATAATGTTTATCAAATAGAGGGCGATGGAAGAAACTTATTTACAAATATAAAAGGTAATGAGGATACAATCATGGGACTACCTGTTAAAAAAATTAAGGAATATTTAGGTTCTTTATCATGAAAAAATATTTTGTAGTTGGAAATCCAATTGAGCACTCTTTATCACCCAAACTTCATAACTATTGGTTAAAAGAAAACAACATTAATGCTCAATATGAAAAAATAAAGATCAATAAGGAAGATTTAATATTTTTAATCAATAAGATTAAAGATCAAAAAATAAATGGCATTAATGTTACGGTCCCATTTAAAAAAGAGATAATTCCTTATCTAGACAAATTAAGCACTGAAGCAGAGCAAACACAGTCTGTAAATACAATAATTTTTAGTAATAAAAAATTAATCGGATATAACACTGATATTTTTGGATTTTCTAAAGCAATTCAAAATTTAAATTTTAACATCGAAGATAAAAAAGTTTTAATTTTAGGAGCCGGCGGAGTAGTTCCTTCATTAATTTTTGCTTTAGAAAAAATGAAAGTATCACAAATAATAGTTAGTAACAGAACAAAGAAAAAGGCAGAAGACCTAAAATCACAATTTCATAATTTGATTATATTGGATTGGGGTGAAATAGTAGATTTTGATATAATCATTAATGCTACTAGTTTAGGATTAAATAAAGAAAATATTAATTTAGATTTTTCAAAACTTGGAAAGAATAAGTTGTTTTATGATGTAATTTATAATCCAAATGAAACAAGTTTTTTAAAAGCAGGAAAAAAATTTGGTAATAAGACAGAAAATGGTAAATTAATGTTTGTTTATCAAGCATTAGAGTCATTCAAATTATGGCATGGAATAGAGCCACAGATTAATAGAGATTTGCTCGAATTTTTAAACAATGATTAGAATAGGAATTTTAGGAGATATTGGTTCTGGAAAAAGTTATATTGCTAAAAAATTTGGCTATCCCGTATTTAATGCTGATCAAGAGGTATCAAAACTTTATAATAAAGATAAGAAAATATTTAAAAAATTAAAGACAAAATTACCAGAATATATATTCTCATTTCCAATAAATAAAAAAGAAATTACAAAAGCAGTATTAGCTAATAAATATAATTTAAAAAAAATAACAACCACTGTTCATGTAGAAATAAGGAAATCATTGAAGTTATTTTTAAAAAAATATAAAAACAAGAAAATAGTAATACTTGATATACCTTTGTTATTAGAAAATAAAATTAATCATCAAAATGATATATTAGTTTTTGTGGAGTCAAAAAATATAGAAATTAAAAAAAGATTACAAAAAAGACCAAATTTTAATTATAAATTAATAAGTAGGTTTAAAAAAATTCAGTTTTCTCTGGCCTATAAAAGAAGTAGATCAGACTTTATAATTAAAAATAATTTTAGAAATAAATCTATTAATATTAGTATAAAGAGAATATTAAATAAGATTTAACAAATAATGAAAGAGATTATTTTAGATACAGAAACGACAGGAATTTCAGTTAAAGAAGGTCATAGGATTGTTGAAATAGGCTGTATAGAATTAGATAATTTAATACCAACAAAAAATAAATTTCATTGTTATTTGAATCCTGAAAGAAAAGTATCTGAACAAGCTTTAAAAATTCATGGATATTCTGACGAATTTTTAATTAAACAAAAAAAATTTAATGAAATAGTTGACCAGTTCTTATTATTTATTAAAGATAAAAGACTTATCATTCATAATGCAGAATTTGACATTGCTCATTTAAATAATGAGTTGTCTCTGGTTGGAAAAAATAAAATAACTAACGAAATTATAGATACATTAATTTTAGCGAGGAATAAATTTCCAGGTTCTCCGGTGAGTCTAGATGCACTTTGTAAACGTTTTAAAATTGATAATTCAAAAAGAATACAGCATAATGCTTTAATAGATTGTGATTTATTAACAAAAGTATACATTAATTTAATTGATCAAAAAGAGCCAACATTAAATTTAATGAATAATTATGAAGATATAAATTTAATTGATCAAGTAGATATGAATTATTTTAAAAAAGTAATTAAACCTAGTTCTGAAGAACTTAAAAATCACAAAGATTATCTAGATCAAAATTTAAAAAAAAATAACTTTAATTAAATCTTTGTTTGTACAAATTTTCAAAATCAACTTTTTTTTCAAACTTAATACCTGGATAACCAGAATTATGCAAAAGTTCTAGTAGCGCCCTCTCTAAGTCTGGATAAATTTTAATTTGTAAATCACATAAGATTATTTTTTCTAGTTCTTTTTTATCTTTTATTTTTTCGTTTATTTTAATAACTGAGGAATAAAGTATTTCAAAATAAGACTTTTTTTTA
>MDTD01033235.1_pt1 | contig 10568 bp, 10 predicted proteins | sample 811221 | NCBI WGS metagenome assembly MDTD01 (sample SAMN05326646, study PRJNA326480) | marine metagenome | isolation source: seawater | place: Pacific Ocean: South West | collected 2011
CCCTGGAGCCGAGCTGCTCGCTCGCGCAGGCAAGCTGCTCCAGCTCTCTATCCGACAAGATCCGTTCATCGACGTGGGCGCAGCAGGAGGTGCAGTCGAAGAGCCAGAAGGGGCGCGAGCGCCGGCAGGAGCTGCGCGAGGGCGACGACCGTTACTCGAACGCAAAGGGCACCAAGGACGGCCCCGGCCGCGTCGGCACTGCGCAGGATAGACCCCAGGTTGCCGGGCTTCTCGATGTCTTCGGCCACCAGATAAAGACCGTTTGGTTTAAATTCTATGTCTTCAAGTGAATGACTGCGGATCTTCGCGGTGGCGATCAGGCCTTCGGGACGGTCGCGGTAGGTGAGTTTTTCGAGAACATGTTTGGGACATTCGTACAGCTTGATGCCGTCCGCTTCCAGCATGTCCAGGACAGGAAATTCATTTTCTCCCAGAAACATATCCGGACAGAAAAAGCATTCGACCAGTTCCATGCCGTATTCATGGCCGCGGGTAATTTCCCGGTAGCCTTCCAGCAGGGTCAAGCCGCTTTTATCGCGACCGCGCCGGTCACGTAGTTTATATGTCCGCTTAACCGCAGGGTTCTGCAGACTGCTTATCTGAATTCTCAAAATTCCACCTGATTCAACAATGATTAATAATCGTCACGGTAATTTAACCCGTTTTACGTGAATTATCAAACTGAGGTTATAATCTCTTTAGCTTGTTTTTCCGGCAAGACGTGGTAGATTTATGCTCATAAAGCAAATTCTGGAAGCATTTATGGAAAACTATCTGCAACACTTTACGGGGTATCTGGCGCTTGAAAAGGGACTGAGTCCCAACTCGGTGGAGGCGTATAAACGGGATCTAACGGATTTTATGACGTGGCTGGACAAGGAGGGAATCGGAAACCTCGAGTCAGTATCGCGTCACGATATTCTCGACTACCTCGGAGGATTGAAAGAGCGGGGCATGGAATCTGCCACTCTGGCCCGTCGGCTGGTCTCGATCAAACTTTTTTTCCGTTATCTCTTTTCCGAAAAACTGCTCTCGAATGATATTACCGCGGTAATGGATTCGCCTCGTTTATGGCAGCTTCTGCCGGATTTTCTGTCGGCGGAAGAGGTCGAGAAGTTGTTGAAGGCTTTTCCCGCCACCGGTAAAGACGCACTGATATTCCGCAACCGGACGATTCTGGAAACCATGTACGCATGCGGTTTGCGGGTGTCGGAGACTGCCGATCTGAAAGTTGATTCAATCAAATATGACGACCAGACGGTACGGGTTATCGGCAAGGGCCGCAAAGAGCGGATCGTGCCGATTGGCCGCACCGCGATGAAATTGCTGCAGCGTTATCAACAGGAGATCAGGCCGCAACTGCAGCGAAATCCCAATGAGAGCGTCATGTTCCTGTCAAAGACCGGTAAGCGTCTCGACCGGGAACGCATCTGGGCGATCATAAAAGAAGCCGCGTATCGCGGCGGAATTCAAAAGAATATCCATCCGCACACCTTGAGACACTCGTTCGCCAGCCATTTGTTGGAAAACGGCGCGGACCTCAGGGTTATTCAGGAAATGCTGGGACACGCTTCGATCAGTACGACCCAGATATATACCCATGTCGAACAAAAAAGACTGCTGAAAGTACATCGGCAGTTTCACCCGAGAGGATAATTTAATATAATGGAAGAAGAATGTCAGAATAAACCGCCGGTCGATCACCTCAGCAAGAAGCAGATGTGGCAGATTCTCGCCCTGATTTTGGTCATCGGCACGGTATGGAGTTTCATTAACCAGCAAAGAGACGCGAACGAAAACAAGGTTCAGCGGACTTTTCCGGTTATGGGAACCATCGCCCAGGTTACTTTTTACGGCGATAAAGAACAATGTGAGAGCGCCGCTGATGCGGTACGTGATTCATTTGAGAAGGTTAGCAAAACCTGTAATATTTTCAACCCTGAAAGCGAACTTTCAAAACTTAACAAGGCGGCGTACGAAAAGCCGTTTAAATGCAGTGATCTGCTATGGCGCATGCTTCAATCTGGACGGCGCGCATACAAAGTTTCGGACGGCGCATTCGATATAACTGCCCGTCCGCTGATGGAGCTTTGGGGATTTTACCGGAAACGCGGTGAGTCATTGCCGTCGAAGGCTGAAACAGAAGATGCCCTGCGCCGTACCGGACTTGATAAGGTGATTTTTAACGACAAAGAAAAAAGCGTCAAGTTTACGGTCAAGGGGATGAGTTTTGACCTTGGCGGTTTTGCCAAGGGCGCGGCGGTCGACCTGGCTGCGGAAGCTGTTGAGAAACTAGGAGTTAATTGCGGGATAATCAACCTCGGCGGCAATATGCTATGCCTGCCAAAGCCCCCGCTTGGACGCGACTCATATGTTATCGGGGTTCGCGATCCGTTTGATAAATCCGGGGTATGCGGCAAAGTGCAAGTACTCAATAAAGCCTTGGCCACCAGCGGCAACTACGAGCGTTATGTGACGATCAACGGCAAGCAGTATACCCATATTATGAATGTCAAAACCGGAATGCCGGTAGCGGATATGTATTCAGTTACGGTAATCGCTCCGACCGCTCTGGATACGGATATCTATTCGACTTCAGTTTTTATCAAGGGCGTGGAATTTGCCCGAAGTGTCGTCAAACTACGTCCGGATATCTCATTTCTGATAATCCGTCCTGAAGCCGACGGTAAAACCAAAGTTTACAGAGTGAACGGTTTGGAAAACCGGGTAAAATGGGGAGAGATTAAATTTTGAAATGTCCGTCCTGCGGAAAAGAGCTTGAACAGGTAAAATATCCTGCCGGTTTCTGCCAGGAGTGTCCTTCATGCAAGGGGCGACTGCTCAGTATTGCTTTGTTGCGCAACGGCACCAATGATAAACACTTACTTGATGATTTATGGAAACGGGCATCCGCTATGAATGCGGTTTTCGGACGTGAGTGTCCAGCTTGCGGTAAGCGGATGAGCCTGGTTAAGGAGCGGTTGAATGGCAAGATCGTTGAACTGGATATTTGCACGGTATGTCAGAACGTCTGGTTCGATCCGTTTGAGTTCGAGCAGATGCCGACATCACTGGGGCGGGTAATCAAAGCCATTCGAAAAAAGATTCCAATCGGCAAAAGAAGAAAAGTTAAATCCGGTCTGCATAAAAAAGAGGAATGGCAGGACGTTGGAGATGCCCCGGACGATGAAATTCCCTATGACGGCAAAGACAATCGTGTTGATCTGATGGATTTTCTGGTTAGTGGCAGATCAAATAAACGCAAACCCCGGCTGCGCCGGGTGCCATGGGTAAATTGGATAATATTGGGTGTAATGGTATTGGCATTTTTGTGCAATATGGCTTCATTCGGCAGTATTTCAAGAGAATTTGGCTTTATTCCGGCGCAGTGGCGTGATGCCGGATACACTTTTCCGGTATCGTTTTTTATGCACAGTAATGCGCTGTTTTTTGCCGCTTCTCTCTTGTGCCTGGTGGCGGTCGGTGATTGTACTGAAGACGTAATCGGGCATTGGCGCTATATTTTATTACTGCTCGGATCCCAGCTTTGCGGAGTAATTGTTTATGCCTGTTTCGGTGGCATGAAATATGCGTATATCGGTCCGGGAGCAGCTATTGCCGGAGTGGTAACATATTTTTCCTTGAGGTTCCCATCAGCATCTTTATTGTCAGCTCCGTCAAGAGATTGGAAACGAAATTTGTGGCGAACTTTTTCTTTGAAAGAGCCGGAACAGGGATCACTTGAGGATATTCGTGGCGCGATACCATTTCCAGCTATTATTATTCCCTTTGCTTGGTTATATTTCATGATGGTAGTTTCCCATATTGATAATATCAGCGATAAATTTCGTATCTCAATTCCGGCTCAGACCGGTGGTGCGGTCTTTGGTCTTGTTTATTTGATCATAACCGTTTGGCTGGGGAAGGGAAAGAAGAATAATAAAGAGAAGGAATACGGGGAATACAGATGAGGTGTCCGAACTGCAATACCTTCTTGAAAGAAGGCAGTCTGAAACATCAATTGTGTCAACATTGTCCATGGTGTCACGGTGTGAGTTTGAGTGTTGGCTCCGCCCGTAAGTTATGTGGTGATAAAAGATTTTTGTCGATTCTCTGGCAGACTGCCCGTCGCGGTTATTCCAATCCGGGGCGGAAATGTCACTATTGTGAAAGGCCGATGCGTGCGGTTAATCTGCCATTGTCGGGATCGCCAATAGAACTTGACGTTTGTACAAAATGCAGTATAATATGGTTCGACCCGGGAGAGTTTGAGAAGTTGCCGGAAGTTGTCGAGCAAAGTCCAGACTCAAAGTTGCGGAAGAAGAAAACTCAGACTCCAGATATGGAAAGTAAACCTGTTGTCCATTTTGATGACGAAGAAGGTTTGTTTGGTATAGAGGCTTTGGAAGCGTTGGATGACAAAGTAGACGAGAACCGGTTTATAGCCAGATTCGGCATTCCCGGAGTATGGGGAATTCTCAAAATTATCCAGTTTTTCGCCGACTATCACCGGTTGCGCGGCAAAAATGATTTTCCTGATTATGACAGGGTTGAGAAAAATAGTTACGAGGAAACAAATATAACTCAGAAAAAGCAATTTTCTTCAAAAGACTATGAAGGTGATTATTACCGGATGGATTGAACAGAGAGAAGTATATTTATGAAATGCCCGAATTGCCAGTCAGAACTTGAGCAAAGCAGATTAAATAAGAGTATGTGCTTTCAGTGCCCGGACTGTCGAGGTGTCAGTATCGGAATTGCTCCGATGCGGAAGCTATGCGGCGATCAGAAATTTCTGTCGATTCTCTGGCAGACCGCCCGGCACGGTTATTCAAATCCCGGCAGGTCATGTCCGCACTGTCAGAGACCGATGCGAACGGTTACTTTGCCGTTAAACGGAGTGCCGATAGAACTTGATGTATGCTCAAAATGCAGCGTTATATGGTTTGACCCCGGTGAGTTTGAAAGGGTGCCCGCCGCCAAGCCGGATAAGGATGATGATCTGCCACAGGAAGCCAAAGAGATTCTGGCGATAAAAATGGCCCAGATGGAGGGAGACAGGCTTGACAGTGAGTTGAGTCAATACGAACGTAAAGGACGTTACGGCGGAAGATCAGGCGGCTGGATAGATGCCGGTGACTTAACAGAGATGATGCGCGGCGGCGGAGGGGGAGCCGGTCTGGTCGTTGCCGCAGGAGTGGCGGTGGTCTGGTGCGTGATCAAGATGATTGAATTTATCGGCGATTACCGTCGTTTGCAACCGGGAGCTAAAAAGACCCGTTCCAGCTCAAACTGGGGCGAGGAAGTCTCCTATGAAACATTCGAGGAGCCGGTTAAACCCGAGAAGCCGGAAAAGAAAGAGCAAATATATACTTCAAAAGATTACGGAGCGGACGATTACTATAAGATGGATTAATCCGTACGACGGATGGCGATATACCTCATGCAGCCAAAGCTGTGTGAGGGAGTTTGCTTAAAATTTCCAGAGTCATAATATTATTATTGCAGGGGGAGTTTTTAATGCTTTGTCCGAATTGCCAAAATGAGTTAAGTCAGGTCTTTCACGAAGGAACGATCTGTTTCGAGTGTCAAGCCTGCGGCGGACGCGGCGTGACGATGGGGGCGTTGCGCAATCTGTGCGGAGATCAGCAGTTTATCAACCTTCTGTGGCGGACCGCCAGATACGGTTTTTCAGAATCGGGTAGAAAATGTTCTCACTGCGGACAGCCAATGCGGAAGGTTACATTACCGCTTGGAGGGCAGGGGATCGAACTGGACGTTTGCAGTAAATGCGAAATAATCTGGTTCGACCCGAGTGAATTCGAGCGACTGCCGAAACCGGCTCCGGCATATGACCCTGACGCTGATCTGCCGCCGGAGGCCAAACAGGTTCTGGCAATGAAGTACATCGAGTTGGAGGAAAAACGAATCAACAGTTCTTTATCCGAAGGGAGTAGCGAGCATGCTCCGGAAGAGTGGTGGAAAACTATTCCGGCGCTGTTGGGCATGCCGGTTGAAAAAGATGCTGAAGAGGTGAAATGTCTTCCATTTATTACCTGGGGTATTACTCTGGTCTGCTGCATTGTTTATTTGCTGACATTCGGCCGGTTGCAGGAGGTCGTTGATGAGTTTGGTTTTATTCCCAATGAGTGGTCCCGCTACGGTGGTTTGACTATGATAACTTCCGCTTTTCTGCACGGGGGAATTTTTCACTTGATCGGAAATATGTATTTTCTGCTGATTTTCGGGGATAACGTGGAGGATAAGCTCGGCCATCTTAAATATGTCGGGCTGATCCTGGCTTCACTGGCATGTTCTCTACTGCTGCATGCTATGCTTGATTCGCGTTCCGGAATTCCATCCATCGGGGCCAGCGGCTTTATTTCCGGAATCATTGCCTATTACGCGTTCAGCTTTCCAAAAGTAAAACTCTGCTTTATGTTCAGGTTTTTCCTGCTCTTTAAATGGTTCTCTCTGCCAGCCTGGTTTGCTTTCGTCATTTGGATGGTGCTGCAGGGCTTGTTTGCGTATGCCTCAACCCACGGAGGGGGCGGAGTCGCCTATTTTGCGCATATTGGCGGAGCTGTGGCCGGAATTCTTTATGTGTTTATTAACAAACTGCTGCAAAAGAGCGAATACTCCAAATGGGAAGACGAAATTAATCGTGACGGACCGGCCAAGACCTTTAAAATGGACGACAAGGCTGACGCTCCGGGAAAGGATTATTCTCCGAGTAAGAACTATAAAGACGATTTCTACAGGATGGACTGAGTGACATACACAGCTTTTAAAGTCTTTTTGTTGATGCTGGCTATTATTCTTGTCTGGCGCTTTCTTCGCTGGTTTTCCTCTTTTAAGGGATTCCCTGATCCGTGGGAAGGTGAAATTGATTCGGAAGAGTTGAATAGTGACTCAAAACCGATTTGTCTGAAGTGTCAAAGACCGGTTAATAATCCTTCGCAATATTATTGTCCGAATTGCGGCAATGTTACAGGAGATTATACACGATATATGCCGTTTATCAATATTCCGTTTAATTACTCAATATTCGGTAAAATATGGAAACGTTTGAAAAATCCTGAGACTTTTATTCTTACAAAGATAATGCTTTTTGTTTTAATCTTAATAACTCTGTCTGCTATGGTGTTACTTTTCTCCTTTGGCATTTAGATATCTCTCCCCATTTTTAAATAGATATCGTTTGTACTTCTATGATATAATCTTGAATTATAAAAGCATAGTTCAGTAATAATAAGCTTCCGCCTGATTTGTTCTTTTCGTAAATAACGCTATATTATCAGGTTTACAATTTAACTGGAAAGAACTTGATGAAAAAAAGCGATAAAAAAAAGATACCGGAACTGTTGGCTCCGGCCGGCAGCGCAGCGTGCGCCCTGGCCGCGTTTGATAACGGCGCTGATGCCGTATATGCCGGTTTACCGAAATACAATGCCCGTGAACGCTCCGATAATTTCACTGTTAATGAAATGGCCGGAATTATCGAATACGCTCATGGCAAGGGCAAAAAAGTTTATGTGACTCTGAATACTCTGATCAAACAGCGTGAGTTGCCGGAAGTGGCGCAGTTGCTCGCTGATTTGTATGAGCTTGGTCCGGATGCGGTAATTGTGCAGGACCTGGGGTTGGCCGGAATGGTCCGGGAATACTTCCCCGGACTCAATGTCCATGCTTCCACCCAGATGGGAATCCATAACAGTGCCGGAATATCAGTTGCCGCCGGTTTGGGGATCAAACGGGTTATTCTTGAGCGCCAGGTAACACTGGAAGAGCTTGAGGATATCATGAGCAAGACAGCTCTTGAAGTTGAAGTTTTTGCCCACGGCGCGCTATGCTGTTCGCTGTCAGGCGAATGTCTGTTTTCATCATGGCTTGGCGGCTGGAGCGGCAATCGCGGTCGATGCAAACAGCCCTGCCGCAGGCGCTACTATGCAAAATCCGGTAACGGTTTTTTCTTTTCCCCGCAGGACATGTACACACTTGATCTGGTGCCGGAATTCAAGAGACTCGGAATCTCATCTTTGAAAATTGAAGGCAGGCTGCGTAAGCCTGACTATACCGCGCGAGTCACCTCGGCCTACAGGATGGTGCTGGACGCGCCGGAAGTGACCGGTAAGGTATTGCGTGAGGCTAGGAATATTTTAAGTGGCACTTTCGGGCGCAAATGGTCGCATGGCTTTTACACAAAAGAATCGATGGATACTTTGATCCAGCATGATGCCGCGGGTACTGCCGGACAGCTTTGCGCTATGGTGACTGATCGTGACGACAACGGCTTTGTTTGTGTTGTGAAAAGACGTTTGCATCTCGGAGACCGCATCAGAGTGCAGCCGGTGTCCGGAGACGAGGGGGTCGCATTGACTATTACCGCGATGCGGGTTGACGGCAAATCGGCGACCAAAGCACCGGTCGGCAAGGAATGTTTTATCTATTGCGATAAACCGATTGCTTTCAGGTCCAGGGTCTATAAGATCGGCGAAAGTCTGGAGTCGTATGAGTCGAGAATATCGCAACTGCCATCCAGAAAGCCGGTTCTCGATATAGAGGCCTCGGCATCTATCAAGGGGATTGATATAAGGGTGACCAATGTTCCCGGCACCCCGGAAAAATATTTCAACTGCATTGTTAAAAAAGCGGAAAATCGTCCCTTGACGGCGGAAGCCCTGATTGCCGGACTTGAAGTTCCCCCCAAATATAAATACAAACTGCATACCGTTGTGCTGAAAGTCGAAGACGGCTTGTTTATTCCGGCTGGAGAACTTAAAAAAGTGCGTCAGCAGATGCAGGACTGGCTGATCGAGGAGATCGAGGAGCAGAGTAAGGCGGTTTTCTCGCCCGGTCTGGATTGCGCTGAACGTTTCAGGGTTTCTTATACATCGACTCCGGATAAAGAGGAGATAGATCTGAAAAAACGTTTCGCTGAAACCGCCGCGGTCACTCCGAACGGATGTCAGCCCGCCGACCGTAAATGTTTGTTGGCTACCTCAATCTATGATTTCAGCAAAAAGACCGCAGAGGTTATTCTGCCGCAGTTTTGTCCTGAAAGTAAACTTGCGTCGCTTCAGGGACGTGTCGATGATGCTTATGCTGCCGGAATCAAGCGTTTCAGGGTTACAGCTCTATATCAGTTTGACCTGCTCAAGGCGTTGGATGATATCAGCATAGCTGTTTCATTCCCGTTCCCGGTCTGTAATTCTCTGACTGTTGAGGTATTATCGGATCTGGGGATTACCCGGGTTCAGGCCTGGCCGGAACTGGAAAGAGAGGCTTTGGAGGAGTTGCGTGATTCGATTGATGTCGAGCTTGAGATTTACCGTTACGGCAGATTGCCGTTGCTGGTTACCAGAGCCAGGATTCCTTACGAGGGCCGGGTCAAGGATGATATGGAAAACTCATACACTATTCATTATGATAAGTTGAGCGGCATGACGTATTTATATCCTAGAGAGGTTTTCTCTATCCCGCGTCTGGCCGGTACTTATGACTTCTATGACCTGACTAACGCGCGCTGGAACGACAATAATACTTCAGAATTCAACTACCGTCATTCTCTGCAATAAGTCCAGCTTACTTCCAGGCTGAGCGAATCAGTTCGGCGGTTGCTTCAAGTGATTCCGGTACTACCCGGTTGTCGCCGAGTACCGCCATAAAATTGTTATCGCCAACCCAGCGCGGCACAATGTGCATGTGGAGATGGTCGGCTACTCCGGCGCCAGCCGCGGTTCCGAGATTGAAACCGATATTAAACCCCTGCGGCGCCATAACCCGGTTCAGGATCATTTGCGACTTTACACATAATTCCATAATCTCGGACCTTGCTTCGACGGTCAAAGCGGCCAGGTCACCGATATGTTCATACGGCGCGACCATCAGGTGGCCTGAGTTATACGGGAAACGGTTGATTATTACATAACAGTCTTTGCCGCGATGTACGATCAGGGTTTCTTCAATTTTATCCTGGTTAGGGGTTTCATTTCCGCATAAAAAGCATTCCCCGTCTTTTTCGGAACGGATAAACTCGATTCTCCAGGGAGCCCAAAGTGGTCTTTCCATAATTTTATCTCTTTCTGCCAATCTGCCTTAGATAGCTTTGATAATAGGGTTCAATCTGTGCCCGTACAGCTCCGGGTTTTTGTTCCAGCCCCACCGGCCCGGTGCGGAAAAGCGCACAGCCTGCAGCTGCTGCGCCCCAGGCGCAGGCGTCCAGTAAGTCGGGAAACGCTTCCGGGTTGTTCTTGATCTGTTCGCAAATCCCGGCGACGACTCCTCCGCAGAAATTATCCCCGCAACCAATATTGTCACCGCGCCATTCGGGATGTTCTTTCAGGTCGTCGTCAATTGCTTTGCTTACCGGCAGCGAACTCAGATCCAACTGCTGCATTGAACGACCGCTGCTCCAGGCGTAAAAGTTGTCAGGGCCGTTTGTTATTATGAATGAAGATACGCCATGTGCCTTAAAATAATACGTGGCCCCGGTGATGTTGCTGGAACCAGTCATCTTCATAGCTTCGACCCAGTCTACGATCAGCAGGTCAATGTAACGGTAAAGG
>MDTD01009978.1_pt1 | contig 10567 bp, 5 predicted proteins | sample 811221 | NCBI WGS metagenome assembly MDTD01 (sample SAMN05326646, study PRJNA326480) | marine metagenome | isolation source: seawater | place: Pacific Ocean: South West | collected 2011
TCAATACCCGGTCCATACATTATAAAATCACAATTTTTTTTATCTTTACATTTATTTGATATTTTTTTTTCAGATGAACAATGGTGGCAAATAGCTTTATTTTTATTTTTATGAAATGTTAAATACATAGAACAATTATTACATATCTGTTTGTATCCACATTTTTTACAAATTAGATATGGAGCATATCCTCTTCTATTAAGAAAAAATAAAACTTGTTCTTTTTTCTCAAGAAACTTTTTAACGATTTTAATACTTTCATCAGAAACAAAACTATTTTTTATTTTATTTAAATTTAGATTTACAATTTTAGTTTTTGGTAGAGGATAGTCATCATATCTTTTATTAATTTTGAAATGTCTAAATTTTTTATTTTGAATATTATTGAAAGTTTCTAAAGAAGGTATGGAACTTACTAGATGAATAGGTATTTTTTCGAAAGAAGCTCTGGCTATGGCCATATCTCTCGCATGATATATAACGCCTTCATCTTGCTTATACGAAGTGTCATGTTCTTCATCTACAACTATAACTCCAAGATTTTTAAAAGGTAAAAGTAAAGAAGATCTAGCTCCAACTACTAGTTTAATATTATTATTTATTACACCATTCCAAATAATTCTTTTATTTTTTGGCGTAATTTTTGAGTGCCATATCGCAGGTTCAAAGCCAAAAAAATCGTAGAACCTCGATTTAAATTCATTTGTTAAAAAAATTTCAGGAAGTAAAACTAAAGCTTGTTTGTTTTCTGAAATAATCTTTTTGATTCTTTCAAAATATACAAGTGTTTTACCTGATCCGGTTGTTCCTTGGAGGACAGAAACATCGAATTTATTATTTTTTGAATTTAAAAATTTTAAAGCAATATTCTGCTCATAATTCAAATTATATCTTTTAATTGTAATTAATCTTTGATTAAAATTTTTCTCAGTTTTAATGAATAAATTTTTATTACCCCCAATGACCATTTTTAACACAAGTCCCAACGGTGTCACGTTATACATTGCAAACCATTTTATGTAATTGATAAAATTTTTATTTAGTGAAATTTTTTCAATTTTTTTATTGATATTTTTAATTTTTATATCTTGTGACACAAGACTTTCGCCAGGCCAAACAACACCGATCTCTTTATTTTTTCCAAAAGGAACTTCAACAATATCGCCAGGAATTAATTTTTCATTATTAGTATTATATGTAAATGAAAAATTGAATATTTTAGGAAGCAATACTTGCGCTCTCATATATTAATAGTAGTTGAATTTTTCTTTTTTAAAAATGAATTGGTCTTTTATCAACAGCTAAAGCTGCTTCTTTAATAGCTTCTGTGTGAGTTGGATGAGCATGACACGTTCTAGCAATGTCTTCGGAGCTTGCCCCAAATTCCATCGCCAAAGCCATCTCCGCTATCATATCACCACAATGAGGGCCTATAATATGTACGCCTAAAACCTTATCGGTTTTGCTGTCAGCGAGAATCTTAACGAAACCTTCAGTCTCATTGTTAACTTTGGCTCTAGAATTAGCAAGAAAAGGAAATTTACCAATTTTGTAAGATTTATTTTCCTCTTTTAATTGCTCTTCTGTTTTCCCAACAGTGGCAACTTCAGGTGATGTATAAATTACACCGGGTATTACATTGTAATTAACATGGCCTGCTTGTCCTGCTAAAATTTCAGCTACGGCAATACCTTCTTCCTCTGCTTTATGTGCTAACATCGGCCCTTTAATTACATCGCCTATTGCGTAAATATTGCTTATTGATGTTTGTAGTTTATCATTAACTTCTATTCGTCCTTTATTGTCTTTTTTAATTCCAATCTTTGAAAGATTTAATCCTTCCGTATATGGTTTTCTTCCTACAGATACTAAAACTTTTTCTACTTCTAATTTTTCTTTTTTTGAACTTTTAACATTTGTATACGTTATAGATACTAAGTTTCCTTTATCTTCAACTGACACTACTTTCGATCCCATTTTGAATTTAATGCCTTGTTTTGTTAAAATTTTTTGAAATTCATTTGAAACCTCTCTATCCATCCCTGGTGTTATATAATCTAAATATTCAATAACGGTAACCTCAGAACCAAGTCTTGACCAAACAGATCCCATTTCTAAACCAATATAGCCTCCTCCTATTACAACTAATTTCTTAGGTACTTTTTCAAAAGATAAGGCACCTGTAGAAGATACAATGTTTTTTTCGTTTATTTCAATTCCTGGTAATGAGGATACAGTTGAACCTGTAGCTATAACAATATGTTTTGCTTTTACGTTTGTTCTGTTATTGCTTTCTTCATAAACAACGATATCATTTTTTGATAAAAGAACTCCCTTCCCTTTAAAATAAGCAACTTTATTTTTTTTAAATAAAAATTCTACTCCCTTGGTCAAAACTTGAATAGATTTATTTTTATTTTGCATCATTTTTTCAATATTTAATTTTATCCCATCTATTTCGATGCCTTGCTGATTGAAATCTTTCTTAGCCTTATGAAAATTTTCGGATAAGTTTAGCAAACTTTTTGATGGGATGCATCCAACGTTCAGACATGTGCCGCCAAGAGACCCTCTGGACTCTATGCATGCAACTTTCAGTCCTAATTGAGAAGCCCTGATAGCACAAACATACCCTCCGGGTCCTCCACCTATAACTACTAAATCAAAATTGTTTTCCATAACTAAATGTTAAGAAAAAGTCTTTGAGGCTGCTCTAATGACTCTTTCACAATTTTTAAAAAAGAAACTGCTTCTTTACCATCTATTATACGATGATCATAAGATAAAGCTAAATACATAACTGGTCTTACCTCAACACTATCATTTACCACGACGGGTCTTTTGACGATATTATGCATTCCAAGAACTGCTGATTGAGGAGGATTTAAAATTGGCGTCGATAACATTGATCCATAAATTCCCCCATTTGTGATGGTAAAAGTTCCACCTTGAAGATCTTCAATAGTAATCTTTCCATCTTTTGCTTTTTGGCCAAGATCCCCAATATTTTTTTCTATATCTGCGAAAGACATTTCGTCTGTCTCTCTTAATACCGGAACTACTAATCCTCTATCAGTGCCGACAGCAATACTTATATTGTAATAATTTTTATAAACAATTTCATCTCCTTGAATTTCAGCATTTATTGATGGAAAATTTTTAAGACCGATTACACAAGCTTTAACAAAGAACGACATGAAACCAAGCTTTACTCCATATTTATTTAGAAACTCATCTTTATATTCATTTCTCATTGTAATTATTTCGCTCATATCAACTTCATTGAAAGTTGTAAGCATTGCAGCATTTTCTTGGGCTTCTTTTAATCTTTTAGCAATAGTTTGTCTAAGTCTTGTCATTTTAATTCTTTCTTCTGGACCGTGCTTAATTTTCCTTTCTGAAGGGGATGGTTTTGAACCCATTAAACTCATTACATCCTCTTTCAATATTGTACCATTTTTTCCTGATCCTTTTATTTTTGATAAATCAATATCTGATTCTGTTGCAATTTTTCTTGCTGAAGGTGCAATTTTTGTTTCAGCTTTTATAATGGCAGTTTTTTTCAATGTTAAAACTTCCTCGTGGATTTGATCTAATATTAAAGGTTCTTCCTCTTTTTTATTTTTAATTTCATTTTTGTTTATTTTTTGAACAGTTTTGTCCTTTTGTGATGATAACTCTTTAATCTTTTCAGTGGTCTCTGTTTTTTTAGCTACTTTTTTTATTTCAACGTCTTGTTTAGGTGGATTATATCTTTTAATTTCTTTAACTTCTGAACTTGAAGCTCCATTAATTGTTCCTAATAAAGAACCAACATTTACCGTTTCTCCCTCTTCTACAGCAATGTTACTTAATACTCCATTGCTTGGGGATGGCACTTCAACATTAACTTTATCGGTTTCAAGTTCAACGATAGGTTCGTCGGCAACTACTTTGTCTCCTTTTGCCTTAAGCCACTTCGATACTGTTGCTTCTGTAACTGATTCTCCAAGAGTTGGTACTGTAATTTTTTCCGCCATTAGTCTTTTAATATCTTTTCTAATATTTCTTTTTGTTGTGCAAGATGTTTATTAAGATTTCCGGTCGCGGTTGAAGAAGATGCATTTCTTCCTACATATTTTACAGATTTATCACCATAATTAATCATTTCAAGAGTTCTATTTATATAGTTTCTGACCGTATTCCATGCACCCATATTTTTAGGTTCTTCTTGGCACCAAATAAATTTTGCTTTTTTATATCTCCTTAGAATATTTGCTAAAGTTTTGGCTGGGAAAGGATATAGCTGCTCAATTCTAACAAAAGTTACTTCATTATTTTTAAATTTTTCTCTAGCTTCAATTAAATCGTAATATATTTTACCAGAACACATTACGACTTTTTTTATACTTTCATCTTTGTTTTTAAGCTCTAATAAATTATTTACCTTTGAATAAGCGTCATCCTCTAAAACTCTATGAAAAGTACTTTTTTTTGAGAAGTCTGCTAGTTTCGAAAGACATTTTTTATGCCTTAATAATGATTTAGGTGTCATTACCACCAATGGCTTTCTAAACTCTCTATGCATTTGACGTCTTAAGACATGAAAATAATTTGCAGGTGTAGTGCAATTAACTATTTGAATATTTTCACCAGCGCATAATTGTAAAAATCTTTCTAATCTTGCAGATGAATGTTCTGGTCCTTGCCCCTCGTAACCATGAGGTAAAAGCATAACTAAACCACTTGCTCTTCCCCATTTTGACTCTCCAGATGATATAAATTGATCTATAATTACTTGAGCTCCATTAGCAAAATCACCGAATTGTGCTTCCCATAAAACTAATGTCTCTGGCTCAGATAAAGAATATCCAAATTCAAAACCTAAGACGGCAAATTCGGATAGTAAGCTATCTATAATTTCAAAATTTTTTTGACCTTTTTTTATATTATTTAAAGGAACAAATCTTTCGTGATTATCCTGGTTTCTAAGAACAGCATGCCGTTGACTAAAAGTCCCTCGACCTGAGTCTTGTCCTGACAATCTTACTGAAAAACCTTCGGATAATAAAGTTCCAAAAGCTAAACTTTCAGCTGTAGTCCAATCTATATTATTGCCTTTTTTAATATTTTGATTTCTTAAATCAAAAACTTTTTTTAGTGTCTTGTGAACAGAAAAATTTATTGGAATTGTAGATATTTTATCACCAATCGTTTTAAGTATCCCCAGATCTACACCACTCACACCTCTTTTATCTTTGCCTAAACCTGGTTTGAATCTTGACCAAACACCGTCAAACCATTTTAATTCTGATTTATAATTTTTAGAGTGTTCAAACTCTGTTTCTAACCATTTTTTAAAATTAATTTTATCTTTTTTTAATTCATCCTCTGAAGTTAGGCCTTCTTGACTTAATTTTTTTCCATAAATTGAAAGAGTTGTTGGATGCATTTTAATCTTCTTGTACATTAGAGGTTGAGTAAATGAGGGCTCATCTCCTTCATTATGGCCAAATCTTCTATAACAAACCATGTCAATAACAACGTCTCTATTAAATTTTTGCCTATATTCAGTAGCAATTTTTGCACAATGAACAACTGCTTCTGGATCATCTCCATTAACATGAAAAATTGGAGCTTGAGCAATTTTTGCCACATCTGATGGATAAGGTGAAGACCTTGCGAATCTTGGAGCTGTTGTAAATCCAATCTGATTATTTACGATTATATGAATTGTTCCTCCAATATTATGTCCTGGCAAACCAGACATTGCAAAACATTCGGCTACTATGCCTTGTCCAGCGAACGCTGCATCACCGTGCATTAATACTGGAATAACTTTTTTTCTATTTTTATCATTATGAAAAAATTGTTTAGCTCTTACCTGACCTAATACAACAGGATTAACAGCTTCTAAATGGGATGGATTGTCTGTTAAACTAATATGAACATTGTTTCCATCAAAATCCCGGTTAGATGAAGCACCTAAATGATATTTTACATCTCCTTCAAAATCTTTTTTTGAACTGCCAGCTTTTCCAAAAAATTCACTAAATATTGCTCTGTAAGATTTACCCATAACATTAGCTAAAACATTTAATCTGCCCCTATGCGGCATACCAATTTTAATTTCTTTTGCTCCAAGGTTTCCGCCTCTTTTGATAATTTGCTCTAAAGCTGGTATAAGTGACTCTCCTCCATCTAAACCAAATCTTTTTGTGCCCACAAATTTAACATGTAGATATTTTTCAAAACCCTCAGCTTGAATAATTTTATTTAGTATTGCTTTCTTGCCGTTTTCGGTAAATGTAATATCTTTCTCTGGTCCTTCAATTCTATCTCTTATCCAAGCTTTTTCTTCTGGATCTCCCATGTGCATGAATTCATATCCGATGGTAGAGCAGTAAGTTCTTTTTAAAATATCTAAAATTTGCTTCAAGTCTGCATATTGAAGTCCTAAAACACCGTCTAAAAAAATTTTTCTTTTATAATCATTTTTCGTAAAACCATAAGTTTCTGGTTTGAGCTCTGAATGCTCCTTTTTTTTTTGAATCGATAATGGATCCAAATTCGAAATGAGATGACCTCTAATTCTGTATGCCCTTATTAACATAATTGCTCGAACAGAATCTTTTGTCGCTTGTTTAACCGAATTTAAATTTAAATCTGAACTTTTCTCTTTTGTTTCCTTGTTTCCATCTAAAGGAACTTTTAATTTTTTAAATTTTTTCTCAGGTGACCAGCTCGGGCCTTTTAAATTATCAAAGATTGTCTTTTCCTCATCTGTTAAGCCATCAAAAAACTTTCTCCAGCTTTCTGGTAACGATTTTGAGTCTGAAATATAATCAGCATAAAACTCATTAATAAATTCTGAGTTCATTCCAGCTAAAAAAGATGTTTTTTTATAAATTGTATTATTTTTAGAAGATGACATTAAAGTCTTATTTTAACATAAACTATAAAAAATCAACTATTAAGTTCTTGATATAGCGTCTTTCCTATATCTGCTGGTGATTTTGAGATTATTATATCAGCAGATTTCATTTTTTCTATTTTATCTTCAGCTCCACCTTTGCCTCCAGATATGATTGCGCCGGCATGTCCCATTCTTCTTCCTGGAGGTGCTGTTAACCCAGCTATAAAACCAACCATTGGTTTCTTTATTTTCTCTCTTTTTAGGAATTCTGCCGCTTCCTCCTCTGCTGATCCTCCTATTTCCCCAATCATGACTATTGATTTAGTCTCATCGTCTTTCAAAAATAATTCTAAACAGTCTATAAAATTTGTACCATTTATTGGATCTCCTCCTATTCCAATACAGGTTGATTGTCCCATTCCATTAACCGAGGTTTGGGCTACAGCTTCATAAGTCAGAGTTCCAGATCTTGAAACTATACCAACAGAACCTTGTTTATGAATCGCGCCAGGCATAATTCCTATTTTGCACTCTTCTGGCGTAATAATACCTGGACAATTTGGTCCAATTAATCTCGAAGAACTTTTATTTAAAACTTGTTTCACTTTTAACATATCAAGAATTGGAATACCTTCTGTTATACAAACTATGAGCTTAATCTTAGCTTCAATAGCTTCAATAATTGCTTCACCAGCAAACTTAGGTGGAACATATATCATTGTTGCATCTGCAGATGTTTTATCTTTTGCCTCATTAACAGAATTAAAAACTGGTAAGCCTAAATGTTTTTGACCTCCTTTTTTTGGAGTAACGCCTCCAACTAGTTTCGTTCCATATTTAATAGCTTGTTCTGAGTGAAAAGTTCCGTGTGTTCCAGTGAAACCCTGACAAATAACTTTTGTATTTTTATTTATTAATATCGACATTTAACTAATTGCCTCTACAATTTTTTTAGCCGCGTCATTTAAATTGGAAGCAGATAAAATTTTTAAGTTCGATTTATCAAGAATTTTTTTTCCCTCTTTAAAATTTGTGCCTGCTAATCTAACAACTAACGGAACAGATAGATTTATCTCTTTAGCGGCATCAATCACTCCTTGGGCAAGAACGTCACATCGCATAATTCCACCAAATATATTTATTAAAATACCTTTAACATTTTTATCTGACAAAATTAATTTAAAGGCTGCAGCTACTTTTTCTTTTGAGGCTCCGCCTCCAACATCTAAAAAATTTGCAGGTTCCTTACCATATAATTTAATTATATCCATTGTAGCCATTGCTAATCCTGCTCCATTAACCATACATCCAATCGAACCATCTAATTTTATATAAGCAAGATCGTGCTTACTAGCCTCAATTTCTTTTGGATCTTCCTCATTAAGATCTCTAAGCTTGATTATTTCCGGTCTTCGAAAAATTGAGTTATCATCGAAAGTCATTTTTGCGTCAAGACAAACTAATTTATTTTGTTTGGTCACTACAAGGGGATTAATCTCAATTAAGGTAGCATCTTTTTCAATAACAATTCTATATAAAGACCTTATTATTTTTGAAAAATCTTTTTTTTGTTCATCATTTAATTTAAAAATTGATATTATGTCATTAATTTCATTTTGACTGGGTCCTTCTTTTTTTAAATTTATTTTAATTGTTTTTAATTTACTTGGTGTTTCAGATGCTACTTTTTCAATGTCCATCCCGCCCTCAGTACTACTTATAAAAGCGATTTTCGATGTATCTCTATCAATTAAACAAGATAAATAGAATTCCTTAGATATCTGTGAGGCTTCCTCGATATATAATCTTTTTACTTCCCGTCCCTCTAGACCTGTTTGATGAGTTACAAGAATTTTTCCCATCATTTTTTTTGCTTCTTCTTCTAATTTAGATCTTTCTTTTATTAATTTTACCCCACCAGCTTTTCCTCGACCTCCAGCATGTATTTGCGCTTTAAGAACAACTTCTTTTGTTTTTAGTTTTTTGATTTGAGTTTTAAGCTCTTCTATGGATTTTATCACAACACCATTCGAAACTGGTGCGCCATATTCTTTTAGAATCTCTTTAGCTTGATGTTCGTGAATATTCATTACTACTTTTTGTTAATATAAGATAATATTTATAATAAAAATTATTTGATTTTTACAATGATACCAAATTTAAATAAACAAAAAAAATTAATTATCTTAATTCTTTTTTATTCTTTTTCATTATTAGTAGCTTTATTAACGTTCAAAGATTATGGGGTGCATATTGAGGAAAAATTTCACAGACTTAATGGACATTACTGGCTCAATTACATTGCTAAAGTATTTGACCTAAACTCTATTCAACAAATCACTGAAGTTAAGCTAAGTGAGATTTCAGATTACACTTTGTCTTCTGTTGCTCGGTATAATAAATATTCGGTTATTCTTGATGTTCCTTCTGCTTTATTAGAGATTTCGATGAGTTTAAATGATCCTAAAGAAATATATTACTTAAAACATATTTTAAGTTTTTCAATTTTTCTATTCAGTTCGTATTTTTTCTTTAAAATTTTGGAATATAGATATAATAATTTTTATTTAAGTTTTGCGGGTTTAATTTTTTATTTAACCACTCCAAGAATTATTGGAGATAGTTTTTTATATAAAGATGTTCTTTTTTTATCTTTTTTCACGATTACTTTTTATTTTTTACATAAATCTTTAATTAATTTAAATTTTAAAAATTTGGTATTTTTTTCGTTATTTACTGCATTAAGTGTCAACTTGAGAGTCTTTGCAATCTTAATTCCTTTTTTATTTTTATTCATAATCTTAATTAAAAGTTTTTTTTCAAAAGATTTTACAAATACTTTAAAAAAATTTTTATTTTATTTTTTTTGCTTTACCTTTTTCTTGATACTATTTTGGCCTTACCTCTGGTCCAATCCATTAAATAATTTTTTAGATATTTTTGTTTCAATCAAACAAGATTTAATAAATATTAAAATTTTTTATGACGGTGAATATGTTTCTAATCAATTTTTGCCTGAAACTTATTTAACAAATTGGCTATTTATTTCTTCTCCGATTGCACACACTATTTTGTTCTTTCTTGGTTTTTTTTTTTATTCTTCAAGAATTTTAAATAGATTCTTTAAAATTAAAGCAAACACTATATACAATGATTTATGGAGAGGTAGAGGTGAGGAAATAGATTTTATTTTTTATTTCTTTTTAATTAGCTTTTATTTTTTTTTTATGATTTTAAACGCACCTCTCTATAATGGTTGGAGACTAGTTTATTTTCTAAATATCTTTATAATTTATTTTGTAATAAATTATTTGTCTATGCTTATTAAATCATATCGTTCAATAAATTTTTATAAAATTGTTTTTACATTGATGGTGTTAATGATTGGATATAATTTTTTTGCCTTAGTTAAAACTCATCCATATCAAAGTATTTATTTTAATACCTTGTTATCAGAAAAAACTAAAAATAGTTATGAAGGTGATTATTACGGGTTGGCCACAAAACATTTTTTTGAAAAAATAATTGCAGAAGATAATAGAAAAATAGTTAATGTTGCTGTTGCGAGCCATACTCCAATACAAAGGGGGTTAGAGTCTTTGCCTAAAAACGTAAGAAAAAAAATTAATGTTGTTGGTCAAGAATATGAGTTGGCTAATTATATTTTTAAAA
>MDTD01071586.1_pt1 | contig 10567 bp, 8 predicted proteins | sample 811221 | NCBI WGS metagenome assembly MDTD01 (sample SAMN05326646, study PRJNA326480) | marine metagenome | isolation source: seawater | place: Pacific Ocean: South West | collected 2011
AGCTCCGTCTCCGTCTACAATGAGATGCTGAAACGGCGACCCGACCTCGCCGAAGAACTTTGCCGACCGCTGTACCGCGACCGTCGCGACGAGGTACCCACCGGCATGGAACCGTGGTATCGGCTTGCCGTTTTCCATTTTCACAAGGGCTATTTCAGCGCGTCCATCGAACCGACCTATATCGGCAGTGCACACCGCTTCGACGACGTCCCGGAAATGACCGACCGCCAAAAAGAGGCCATGGGGATGTCACAAGCATTGTCCGAAGAACTTCGCTTCGATACCAACTTCATGCGAGGCGATATGCAATTCTGCAATAACCACGTGATCTTCCACACCCGCCGTGCATTCGAAGATTTCGACGATCCGTCACGCAAACGCCATTTACTCCGATTGTGGCTGAAAGCCTTGGACGGCCGTCCGTTGCCCGCTGCGTTCTACGAACGGCACGGCACGGTGGAGAGTATCGATCGTCCGGGTGGCATCGTTGGCGCCGACACGGTCCTAAACGCCCCAATCGAACGGGTTTGACACACCCTACAGCGGCTTTACGAGCAAGATATCGATGCGGTGCGATTCGATGACGACGCGGCGGTCGCGAAACAACGGCCGATCACCTGCCACGGTGATCTCATCCAGGTACTTGCCGGCAGCAAAAACATCCATTGACCCATCCTGCTTGGTGCGGATGACGGTGTAATTGGTGCGCGCAGTATAGAGGCCGTCACCTGACGCGCGGATACGCGGTGGGCCGATTACATGGCAGTGGGTGTGCGGTTCGAAGATATTCGCCGTCCTTAGGGCGTCGATGCGGTCGACCATCATACCGCGGCCTTCGCAATAGAGCACACCAAACGGCAGATCGTTTTCGAAGTTCTCCCGAGGAATAATCTGATAGATCGCGTCCTCGGTGAAATAGTCCGGCCATGCCTCAAGATTGTCATCGTCGATATCGTGCACATAGTCGACAAGAAATTCTGCAATTCGGGCATTCGGATCGATATCGTTCGGAAGAGCGCTCATCGGTCGTATTATACAAAATCCATGATGCCGCGATACCCGAGCCAGAAACTGCGGATGGCGACCTCCGTCGCGCGTGACGTCTTTGACGGTTCGACGTCCCGCCCGCCCATTTCCAGAAAGGCGGCATGGTCAGCGCTGCCGGCGGTGCCGCGCTGTACGAATTCGTTTATACAGCCATCCTCGAGCGAAACGAGCCCCGCCGCGCCCGTTAAGTTGCTTTGCAGCAACCGGCGCCGGGTCATCTCTTCGTCATCGTCCTCGTAGCCGAGATAGATCCAGAACAGCTCGGTCTTGTCGATGCCGCGTGGCTGGAAAAACCGAACTGCGAGCGAGTTAAGCGTGAATTGGATACACAGACTGGGAAAGATGGCCTGGATCGTATGTGTGATGCCGTCGTCTTTCTCATCGATCGCATCCAGGAGGTGCGGACCGTTCAGCTTCGATTCGAATTGAGCCGAGTGCACCTCCTTGTACTCATCGGCGTTCGAGACCGTCGCCCGTTTCGCGTAGCTGCAATGGTGCCACTTTCTGTCGGACATCATGATGCCGCCGTCCATATCGAGGCGGTTTACGTTGAACGTCGTATAGAACGTGTGCAGCAGTGTGGCGTGATATGAATCCCGCAGGTTCTCTGCATACAGTTTCCAGTTATTGTGAAGTACCTGACTGTGCGAGCCGAGACGTTTTACCTTTTTGCCAAAGGCACGCCTTATGAGACCTGACATCTCTTCGCCGAGAAAGCTTTCGACCCCGTCAATATCCTCGTCAAAGGTGCCGAACACGAGACCGTAGAAGTTCTCCAACCGGACCGGCTGCAAACGATGATTTGCAACGTCAAAATCTTCCGGCATGCCGCCGCTACCGTTCAAGCCTTTGCGGAAGGCGATCGCCTGCAACTGGCCTTTCAGATCGTAGGACCAGGAATGATAGACGCAAGTCAGGTACTTCGCCTGTCCCCGTTCCTTGAGGCAGACCAGCGCGCCTTTGTGGGCACATCGGTTTACAAGCGCATGCAGTTCGCCGTCCTCATCGCGGGTCACAACAATCGGCACGTCGCCGATGGTCGTCGTCTTGTAGTGACCTGGCGCCGGCACATCAATATCGAGGCACAGATAATGCCAAACCGGCCCCCGAAAGATGCGCTCTTGTTCGAGCGAATAAATCTCTTCATCCGAAAACAGGCGAAAGGGAATTCGGGTAACACCTTCCGCCGGCCATTGAAGCGGTTCGCTCAGCTGGGTTGATCTAGCAACACCCATGATTTGTCTCCCGTTTACTTCGTCTCAGCGCAGCCGAACCAACGCCAGATTGCAAGCCGTCTTCCACCACGAACCAATATGATTCAACCAGTTCACAGGGAGTAATTTAGCCATCCCCGAGGCGACATGCTAAGGTGCTGCCTTCTACAGGATTTGGGGTCGATTTGGAGGTTAGACAGTGTTGGACACGGGGTTGGCGGAAACAGCAGAGGAGGTTTCCAGTATTGCATTTGGATTCATGGCGTCGAAGGCGCTGTTTGCAGGTCTTCATATCGACGTCTTCACGCTTTTAGCGGACGGACCCAAGAGTTCCGCGGAGATCGCCGGAAAATCCGGTATTCCGATGAACCGTGTTACCACTCTGATGACCGCACTGACCAGCATCGGCCTCGTCGACCGCGACGAAGAGGGTGAGATTTACTCGAACTCACCGGGTGCCGAAGCCTTTCTTGCAAAAGGCGCAAAGTACGAATTCGGCGACTATCTGCGGTACCAGATCGATCAGCAGATGTACCCGTTTCTCGGCCAGTTGAACGAAGTCCTGGATGGCTCGCTCGATCCCGAGGCGGTGGATTCGTATCAGCACTGGATGTCTGATCCCGATCAAGCATCCGTCTACAGCGAAGCGCAGCACGCGGGCTCGCTCGGTCCAGGGCGCACCTTGGCGCGGCTTGTCGACCTCAGCAAAGCCGAGACGCTGTTAGATGTCGGTGGCGGTACAGGCGCCATGAGCATCGGGCTCCTTGAAGCATATCCAAACCTCATGGCCACCATCATCGATTTTCCGAATGTCGCGGAGATCGGTTGGCGCTTCGTCAGCGAGGCCAGCATGGTCGACCGGATCCGGTATATCCCATCGAACGCCCTCGTCGCAGAATGGCCGAAAGACCAGGATGCGATCCTGATGTCCTATCTGTTCAGCGGTATTCCGGGCACGGAAGTACCACGTCTTGTCGAATACGCATTCGACTGCCTCGCACCGGGCGGTGCCTACATGGTGCACGATTTTATGGTCGCGGATGATCGCACCGGCCCACCGATGGCGGCGCTTTGGCAGCTCCAGCACATGGCCTTCACGCCCGATGCCCGTTCAGTGACCCCGGGCTGGCTACGCGGACGGTTGAGGGAAGTCGGCTTCGCCAACATCTACGAAGAAGAGATGATTCCAGGGCTTACGCGCCTTATCCACGCCCGTAAGCCGGACTGATCCCATGGCCCGCTCAGAGTTTAAATTCGCCTGGCCGTTCCGCGTGCGCTATTCCGAGGTTGACGGCCAGCGCATCGTCTTCAACGCGCATTACCTGACCTACTACGACACCGCCATTACCGAGTACTTTCGCGCTCTCCCATACGACTACATGAGTCAGGTCGAGCGGACGGGGGAGGACTACCACACAGTCCGGACTCTCGTGGAATATCAGCAACCGATCGAATTTGATGAAGACATCGAAGTCCTGGTACGAACGTCGCGCCTTGGCCGGTCATCGCTGACATTCCTGCTCGAAATTCACCCGAAAGGGGCGGAAGCTCTTCGGGCGACTGGAGAGGTCGTCTGGGTGAACACCGATCAGGGGACTCACAAGTCTGCAGCGCTCCCGCAGGAACTCGTCGACAAACTGGTGTCACTCGAAGGCGATAGTCTCGACCGATAGTCAGAGACCGTCGATCCGGTAGGCGCGCGCCGCGGCGCCCGCGAAAAGGTCCGCCTTTTCTGTTGCCGTCGCCGCCTGCGATATGCGTTTGAAGGCGTTCCAGCAAACCTGATAGCTGCACCAGCGCTTTTGCACGGGAAAATTCGATTCGTACATGGCGCGCGCCGGACCGAAGGCCTCAATACATGTCTCAATCCAGGGGCGCCACGCCGCGGCGACTTCCTCGGATCCCGGCGGCAAGCTACGGTCTCCTACGAAATCCGGCATGCGGATCGGCAGAGCGCCCAGCTTGACATAGACGTTTTCCCGTTCGCCTACCCGCCAAATACGCTCGCGCCAGTCTGTAAAGGCCTCATCCCGGCGTCCGCGATAGGGGCCGCCCATAATGGGGCTGCCGACGTGATTAAGCACGATGGTGAGGTCCGGCAGGGCATCAGCCAATTCAGCGACCTCATCGAGCTGCGGATGATAAAGCCAACTGTCGAGCGCCAGGCCGAGACGCGCGAGGACGCGGGCGGCCTCTTTCACCTTGCCTTCCACCAACATGCCAGATTCTAGAGCCACGTTGCGGATTCGGTCGTCTGCATCCCAACCGGTGGAATACCGCACACCCCGGAACCGGCCCCCCGATGCCTCAATATGCCGTTCAAGCAGTGGTTCGGTGGCGGCCCCAAGCGTCATGTCAACATTTCCAAACATCACAGCACAGGCCCGCGCAGGGCCGAACTCGCCGCTGGCGCTCATGGCGGCTTGCCCCGTCACGAACTCCGTCTCGCCAAGGGAACGTACCTCTTCCGGACCGTCCTTGCGATACATCGAATGACATTCCGCGAAAACCGTCGCCGCAATACTGTGACCACAGTCCATATCGGCGGCGAGTTCCGGCATGAGATAGGTATAGCCGCCGCGCAGCCACAAATGATGATGCGGGTCTACGATTGGAAGATCGGGCTCCAGGACGTCTTCCTCTAGCTTTGCGAGCCAAGTATCGTCCGGTGAAGTCTGTCCCGTATTGGCGGCCATATCCGCACCCCTTCCAATTCCGCTTGCATAAAGAGGTAAGGCACCAGGCTCGGACCACTAGAACATGACACGCCCTAGCGGACACCGCCGGCGTGTCCTATTCTCCGCTCATGGCGGGAACAGCGATTATCACAGAAGGCAGCCGCGGCATCGGCGCGGCGACAGCGCGCCAAGCCGCCATGGCCGGCTATGACGTCTGTATCAATTACGTCACTCATTCCAAGGCGGCGGACCGAGTTGTTGCCGAATGCGAGGCATTGGGCCGAAAGGCACTCGCGGTGAAAGCCGATGTCGGAAATGCGCAGGATGTCGCTGAACTTTTTACCGCCTGCGACAATGCGCTCGGTCCCGTTTCCCTCCTGGTGAACAATGCAGGCATCATCGGCAAGGCGACGACCGGCGCCGACCTCCCGGATGACGCACTCGCCCGAACATTCGAGGTCAACGTATACGGCAATGTTTACTGCGCGCGAGAAGCCATCCAACGCATGGCGACATCGAAAGGCGGCAGCGGCGCAATTATCGTCAATGTCTATTCGGTGGCCGCCCGTCTCGGCAGTCCGGGCGAGTACGTCCATTACGCCGCCAGCAAGGCGGCGGTCGAGACCTTCACTATCGGCCTCGCAAAGAAGATCGGCGGAGAGGGTATACGGGGCAATGCGTTGCAAGCCGGCACCACGGACACCGGCATCCACAAATCATCCGGCAATTCGGACCGGCCGGCCCTGGTGGCACCCATGTCGCCACTTGGGCGCATCGCCAGCGCCGACGACATCGCTGCCGGGATTCTCTGCCTTGCGTCACCGGAATCAAGTTATGTGACCGTAGCGGTATTGCCCATCAGCGGAGGTCTCTAGCCACATGGCATCGCACGACAAATACGACGCCATAGTCTGCGGCGCCGGAATTGCCGGCATCGCCGCTGCCTACGCGCTTGCCGACGCCGGACTACCGCGCGTCCTCATCGTCGATCCGGGCGCCCCGCTTTCGCTCACCAGCGACAAATCGACCGAGTGCTACCGCAACTGGTGGCCCGGCCCGGGCGACGCCATGGTGTCGCTGATGAACCGGAGCATCGCGTTAATGGAAGGACACGCGAACGCCAGCGACAACCGGTTCCTGATGAATAGGCGCGGCTACCTCTATGCGACGTCTGACATGAAACGGGTTGAGGATTTCGAAGCGCAGGCACTCGAAGCGCAGTCGTTGGGCGCGGGTCCGCTACGCAGGATCCGCAACGGCGAGGCTTATGTTCCCGCCGCACCCGAGGGATATGAGAGCACCTTGGACGGTGCGGACCTGATCACCGACCGCGCGACGATCGCGGAACACTTCCCCTACCTCAACCCCTCGACTGTCGCGGTCCTGCATGCACGACGCTGTGGCTCGCTGAGCGCCCAGCAGTTGGGGATGTATTTATTGGAGGAGGCGCGCAGCAAAGGCGTCGAATTCCGGACAGCCGCCTTCGCTGGAATAGAAACATCGGGCGGCAGCGTTTCGGGCGCACGTCTGCGGACAGACACCGGCGAGGAGGTCGCTGATTGTGCGGCACTGGTCCTGTCTCCCGGACCCTACCTCAAGGAGACCACGGCCCTCGCCGGAACTGACCTGCCGGTACAGGTCGAAAAGCACATTAAGATCAGCCTGCCCGACCCCGAAGGCGCCATCCCACGCACGGCGCCGTTGATCATCTGGGCTGACCCGACAGACCTGCCTTGGTCACCGGAGGAGCGCGATGCGCTTGCGGAGACGGAAGAGACGAAGTGGCTGACCGAGACCTTCCCGGCAGGTGTGCATGGACGTCCGGTCGGTGCCGGCGATCAGGTATTGATGTACTGGACATACGACTGCGCCCCACAGGACGCGCCGACCTTTCCTCTCGATTGGGACCCCTACCTGCCGGAAATCACACTTCGGGGCATGGCAGTACTGGTGCCGGGGCTCGAGCGCTACTTCGATCCGATGCCGAAACCCTATGTGGATGGTGGCTATTACACGAAAACCGAAGAGAACAGACCGCTGATCGGACCGCTGGACGTGCCGGGCAGCTTTGTTTGCAGCGCATTTTCCGGATTTGGGATCATGGCGTCCTGCGCTTCGGGAGAACTTCTCGCGCAGCATGTCACTGGCAGAACGCTACCCTCTTACGCACCATCATTCGTGCCGCAACGCTACAAAGACCCGGAATATCGGGAGTTGTTGAAGAATTGGGACTCAAGCGGACAGCTTTAGATCGGGTCACGCTCTCATGGACTCACTCCCGCGGCAGCCGATATAAAGTAGGGAAAGAGAAAAGGGAGTAGACGCGATGGCGGCATTCGATAAATCCTCCATCGATGATTGGCGGAAACTGGCGGAAAAGGAGCTCAAGGGCCGTTCGCCGGAAGAGCTGGTGCGCGAGACGCCAGAAGGCATCTCGGTAAAGCCGATCTACACCGCGGACGATCTCGAAGGCCTCAATCATCTGGGAACCATGCCGGGCGTCGCTCCCTACGTGCGCGGGCCCCGCGCGACCATGTATACCGGCCGCCCATGGACAGTACGGCAGTATTCGGGATTTTCGACGGCGGAGGAATCAAATGCTTTCTACCGCAAGAATCTTGACGCGGGGCAAATGGGACTGTCCATCGCTTTCGACCTTGCGACCCATCGCGGCTACGATTCGGATCACGAACGGGTCGTCGGCGACGTCGGCAAGGCGGGTGTAGCCATCGATTCCATCGAAGACATGAAAATCCTGTTCGATGGCATCCCGCTCGACAAGATGTCGGTCTCCATGACCATGAACGGTGCCGTGCTGCCAGTACTGGCGATGTATATCGTCGCGGGCGAAGAACAGGGCGTTGACCATAAGGACCTGTCCGGGACCATTCAGAATGACATTCTGAAGGAGTTCATGGTCCGCAACACCTATATCTACCCGCCGGAACCGTCGATGCGGATCGTGGCGGATATCATCGAATTCACCTCGAAGGAGATGCCGCGCTTCAATTCGATCTCGATTTCCGGCTATCACATGCAGGAAGCCGGCGCCACCTGCGTCCAGGAACTGGCCTACACACTGGCCGACGGGATCGAATATGTGCGCGCCGCAATCTCAAAGGGTCTCGATGTCGACGCCTTCGCGCCCCGTCTCTCCTTCTTCTTCTGCCTCGGCATGGACTTCTTCATGGAGGTTGCGAAGCTGCGCGCGGCGCGCTATTTGTGGGCGAAACTGATGACGGAGAAATTCCAGCCTAAGGATCCGCGCTCAACCGCTCTCCGGACACACTGCCAGACATCCGGCGCTTCCCTCACCGAACACGACCCATACAACAATATCGTGCGCACCGCAATTGAGGCCCTGGCAGGTGTGCTCGGCGGCACTCAATCACTGCACACAAACTCCTTCGATGAGGCATTGGCGCTGCCGAGCGAGTTCTCCATGCGGATTGCCCGCAATACTCAGCTCATACTGAATCACGAAGCTGGAATTACCCGAACCGTCGATCCACTGGCGGGCAGTTATTACGTCGAGAGTCTGACTGCTAGCCTAATTGAAGAAGCGGAGAAATTGATCGACGAAGTGGAGGGTATGGGCGGCATGACCAAGGCCGTCGATGCGGGTTTACCGAAGCTGCGCATTGAAGAAAGCGCCGCACGCCGGCAGTCGCGCATCGACCGGACCGAAGAGGTCGTCGTGGGCGTCAATCGGTTCCAGCCGGACGTCAAGGACGAGGTCGATATTCTCGATATCGACAACACCGCGGTTCGGGAAGCTCAGGTGGCACGCCTAGAGCAGGTCCGCGCGACCCGCGACGAAGATGCCTGCCAGGCGGCGTTGGAGGCCCTGTCGGCGGGCGCCGATGACGCCAGCGCCAATCTGCTGGAGCTCTCCGTAAACGCTGCACGAGCCCGCGCCACCGTCGGTGAAATTTCGGATGCGCTCGAAGGCAAGTTCACGCGCCATCGTGCTGTCATCCGGTCGATCACCGGCGTCTACGGTTCTGCGTTCGACGGCGACGAAGGGTATTCCAAGATCGCGACAGAAATCGACCGCTTTGCCGAGGACGAAGGGCGCCGCCCGCGGATGCTTGTCGTAAAGCTTGGCCAGGACGGGCACGATCGTGGTGCCAAAGTGATAGCCACCGCCTTCGCCGATATTGGCTTCGACGTCGATGTCGGACCGCTGTTCCAGACACCTGAAGAAGCGGCGCGGCAGGCAATCGAGAACGATGTGCATGTCGTCGGCGTTTCTTCCCAGGCAGCGGGACACAAGACCTTGGTTCCGGCCCTCATCACCGCCTTGAGTGAACAAGGTGCGGGTGATGTGATCGTTGTCTGCGGCGGCGTCATTCCACCCAAGGATTACGACATGCTGAAGCAGTCTGGGGTATCCGCGATCTTCGGTCCTGGCACCAATATCCCTGCGGCTGCCAGCGAAATCATTGGTCTCGTGCGTCAGCGTGGTTTGCAAGCGGCGGAGTAAAGTTTTATTTGCGAATATTTGAAAACCATTTCGAGAACTATGTTTTGTGAGGTGAATTCAATTTATTGACTATTATTCTCCTCTGATGGAATATTATTTTATTATTTGACAACATTAAATTTGAGAGTTTTGGCCATGACCGCCAATGTGACGGAGTTGCCGCGCGCCGGACGCCATACCGAAGGCCCAGATATTGCGGAAGTTAAGGCATCCCAGGCACGCTCAAAGCGTCATTCCCAACGGATCACTAACGCAGGAATTGCGGTTTCCATATTCTGGGTACTCCTCTGTCTGATATATATTCACTCCACGCTCGGCTGGTCTTTTGGTAGCCAAATGCTGGCACACGAGTTGGGAGCGCTGGTTGCGGGGATGGCGGCACCGCTTGCCTTCTTGTGGCTCGCGATGGCGTATTTCCGTCGCGGCTACGAAGTCCGCGACCACACGGAAGCCCTGCGTCGTCAACTTGAGATGCTCACCTATCCGGCGGAGGAAGCAGAAGCCCGGATCAGTCAGGTCTCCGAAGCGCTCCGGAAGCAGGCAGAAGAATTATCCCGAGCCAGCGACAAGGCGACCATCGATATAGGACAGCTATCGAGCGCATTGCGCGAACAGACGGAAGCACTTTCGGAAGTCTCCGAAAAAGCATCGGGAGAGGCGATCTCCCTCAAGGAAGCGATCAGCGGACAAACCAAGTCGTTAACGGACCTCGCGGACCGCTTCGCGGATCAGTCGCGAAATATGGAGGGCTCCGTCGAAAGGCAAGCGGAAGAACTCAAAAGAGCAACGACACACGCTGTCGAACAGTCCGGTGAAATTCGCGCCTCGCTGCGTCTGCAAGCGTCCGAACTGATCGACGCCTCCGACCGCGCGACAGACCGCGCGAAGGAGATTGGCACCCTATTCCGGGACTATACGGATGATATCGGCGAGGCGTCCGAGGCGGCACTGGAACGCACGAAGCTGGTCCGCGAACGGCTTGATAAGGGCACAAGCGATCTCAAGACCGCCGCCGACCGCGCGAGCGAAAAGGCGACTGAGATCGGTACCGGATTGCAGGAATTGCTCACCAGCATCAGTGGCCGCCTCAAACAGGCATTCGACGGGCATGGTCACACGCTGCACGTCGTGACGGAACGCTC
>MDTD01087961.1_pt1 | contig 10567 bp, 10 predicted proteins | sample 811221 | NCBI WGS metagenome assembly MDTD01 (sample SAMN05326646, study PRJNA326480) | marine metagenome | isolation source: seawater | place: Pacific Ocean: South West | collected 2011
CGCCCTGGGGATCGACACGTTTACGCAGCGAACTGATGACCTGATCCACCGCGGTACCGGCATCCATATCATCGGGGATATCGACCTGGTAAACGAGGATGGTACCACCGGCAAGGTCCAAGCCCGGCTTGAGCTTGCGCGATGGCGGGTAGAGCATCAAGGCAAAAAAAGCAATCACGGCAACAATCAGTGCCGGCTTCCAGATGGGGAATTTGTCTTCCATGGGATTGTGTCAACCAGAGATAGGAAAAATGTTCTGTCAGTTATATGAGGGATTAGTGATTAGTGATTAGGGAAAGGCACGCAAGCGACTGAATGTGCCTTCACTGTCTTTGCCTAATCCCTAATCCCAGGTCTTTCACTCTTCGATTTTGTTTTGAATCGCTGAGCGTGCGAACTTCATTTTGGTGTTGTTGTTTTCGTCGATCTTGACGACGACTTCGTTATCGCGGATTTCAACGACATTGCCGATGATCCCGCCGATGGTCTGAACCTTGTCGCCCTTGGACAGCGCCGCAAGCAGTGCAGCGCGCTTCTTCTTTTCCTTGGATTGGCTGCGGAAGGTCATGAAGATCATCACCCCCATCAAAGCCATGAGGATGAGCATGAAGCTGCCTCCCATTGGATTGGGTGCAGCCTGGCCGGTGGGTCCGATGGGCTGACCGTCTGCGCCGGTCGTTGCCGTCTGCTCACCTGTTGCGGCCGGTGCCGGTGAAACGGCGGTGTCCGCCGGGGCCATGTTTTCCTGTGCCAGTGTCAAAGGCAAGTGCATCACAGTTGATACTCCCTCAAGAATCGTGCGGCTTGACGACACCTGCCCTGTCACCTCCAAGGTAGCAGACACCCGTGCCCGGCCGACCATTCATCCTTATATGGATCAAACACACGCCACCGGCCAACGCGCGGTGACGAAAGACCAGTCATTGTCTCTGATCGCAGTGCGAATGTCCAATAGGAACCGCTGGAAATGACGCAGATTGTGTAACGTCACCAGGATCGGCCCGAGCATCTCCCCTGCCATGAACATGTGCCTGAGGTAACTTCGGCTGTATCCCCGACTGCAACAGGCACAATCACATCCCTCGACAATCGGCCTGGGATCATCCGCAAACTGGGCATTGCGCAACCGCATCTGACCCGTCGGCGTAAAGGCATTGGCGTTCCGTGCATTACGCGTCGGCAAGACACAATCGAACATGTCCACCCCGGCCTGAACCGCTGTCAAAATGTCGCGTTCGTAGCCTACGCCCATCAAATACCGGGGTTTATCGGACGGCATCAGTGGTGCGGTGTACTCCACGACGCGCTTAAGCTGCTCAAATCCCTCCCCGACGGCCACCCCACCAATGGCATAACCGGGTAGATCGTGACCGCAGACCTCATCCACACACCACTTGCGCTGCTCCAGATCGATCCCGCCCTGGATGATGCCAAACAGAGACTGCTCGGACTTGCGGGCATGGGCTTTGACACATCGTCCCAACCAGCGATTGGAACGCTCGCAGGCCAGTTTCAGTCGCTTGTGATATTTTTCCTGCTCGATGGCATGACGGGTCAACCCCGAAGATTGGACTTCCGACTCATCCCGCTGAGCTGCAGGCGGGCAGTCGTCAAAGGCCATCATGATGTCCGCACCCAGTTCATTCTGGACCTGCATTGAACGTTCTGGTGTCAACTCAATCCGCGCACCATTGAGATGACTTTTGAAGACCACGCCATCCTCGGTGATCTTGTTGGCATCCGACAAGCTGAAGACCTGGAACCCACCCGAGTCGGTGAGCATGGGTTTGCCCCACGTAGTCCATTTTTGTAGCCCGCCCATTTTTGCAACAAGCTCGCTGCCCGGGCGCAGCATCAGGTGATAGGTGTTACCCAGAATAATCTGCGCACCGAGTTCACCCAGATCGCGAGGCTGCATGCCTTTGACGGAACCCTGCGTCCCCACGGGCATAAACGCTGGCGTGTCGAACGAACCATGAACGGTCGTGATGCGGCCAAGCCTTGCGTGGGTGGTTGCATCCTTAACCAAACATTCATATTTCAGTGCAGGTGAATCGGACATGGGAGAATGATACAGGATTTCGGATTTCGGATTTCGGATTTCGGATTTCGTTCAAATCATAAAACCGCTTGCGGTTTAGCGCGCTGAATCCGAATAAAAGATCACGTCATGATCGATCATTGTCTGAATCGCTAAACCGCAAGTGGTGTAGCCAAAGTCATGAATCTCAGTAAAGACCAACAAAACCGCTATAAAATAAGCCATTTTCTCTCTTGGCTCTGAGTCCTCTGCGTCTCTTCGGTAAAAAAAAGCCTTCGTCTGCCTTGAGAATTCAGCGCAAAAAAGAACCCACGTCGGGGGCACGACGTGGGCGGTCAGGAGAATGGAAACGGTTGCTGTGTTGGGGAAGGTTTTTGGGGCAGTTGGTCAGACTGCCGTGCCTTCCGCTTAGTGATACCCAGTCTCGCAGGAAGTGGTTGCAGGAATCCAGATTTTTTTATAAAAACCTTCGCGAACCACGACCTTGACCAGATCACCACACGCTGAACGGCGATATTCGTAGACCGGCTCTACCCAGATCGTCTTGTAATAACCCTGTTTGACGATCACGGTCGTCCGACGCGGATGGGTGTCGAACACTTCATTAATCACGCTGCGACCGAAGTGGTAAAGCAGGGCATCGCCAACATCCCAGCGGTTGCTTTCCTTCTTGATGATGACCGTCTTGTTGTTATTGCCACGATGCTTGTAGGCGTAACGATCGTGACGGTCGTTGCCGTCATGTCTGGAATGGTCCCGGCCACGGTCAAAGCGACTGTCGTTTCGGCCGCGATCATTGCGTTCATGTCGCGAACTCCGATCATGGCGGTCATCGTTGCCATGACGAACCTGGGTGATTTCGACTTTACGATCCGGGTTGGCGCCGCGGCTGATACCTGCAGAAGCCGTGTTGACCGAACCGAATGCAAGACCTGCAATGAGAATAGCTGACAGTGAAAGTAAATGTTTCTTACGCATGGCGAACTCCTTCCAACCTGCGGGCAGCAGGTTCATTTTTCTGTGGGTTGGTTTGAAAGTGGTATTCAGTTTTCAGCAGTCGTGTCGCGACAGTTGACGTCTCACCCCTATGCCGATTTGTGCAGGGTTTGGGAGCACACTCCGACCGCAACACCCCGCCAAAGTCTTGATAAAAACGCAATTAAGATTTTTTTCACATCCCGTCCCCCCCCCGGAAGTTCCCCAAAAGCCGTGACTCTCCTGAGTCACGGGTTGCCTTTTACAAAATCGCGATATCCCCCCTGCCCCGCGAGGAACATGGCTTTCTACCCGTAACATCCATTGATGGGGGATGACAGCATTTTTTGAAAACTTTTTTCAAAAATACAACCAACTCAATACCAAACACTTACATCACAATAAAGACGCAAAAAAGATCCTTCCCCGATCAAATGATGCAACAAAACCCCGTCGTGCGCGTTTAATGAATAGAGACCTGTGCACTTTTGATGCCCCATGGAGAATCTCATGAAACTTTCCAAACTCGCTGCACTTCTGAGTCTGACCGCTGCCCTGCTCATGCCCCTGGTGTTCACCACGACCACCAAGGCCGAATCAGGCTGTCACCGTGGCGGAACCACCACCCCCAGCACTGAAAACCCACCGTCCACCCGCTAACCCCCGGAAGCCCCCCCGCAAGCCCCCCGGAAGTTTCCCTTGGCAAGATCGCAAGCCTTTGGGACTTGAACACGGGATCGGGACGCAGGACCTACGGACCTTTTCGCTGGCAAGGATGAACCAACAAGGTGGAACCAGCCATGACTCAAGAACATGAACAAAATAAGCCGGACTTCTTCGAGCGGATGCTCGACGGCGTGGATATGCAGCAAATCGCTGACCGCCCCCCCCGGAAGTCCAATGCGAACAAGCCACGCCGGATCATGCGCCGGGTGGATGACTCGGTCAAAGATGTCCGGGCCAATGTCAAGGATGCCGCCCAGGCCGTCGCCACGTGGGTTGCCAGTGTTGTCAATCATGACACCGGGCAGACCCAGCTCAACGAGATTCTGGATCATTGCCTGCGCCCGGGTCCGCAATTGGATCAAATCAATTACACTGCACTGGCACAGGAAATTAACCAGTCCATGCACACCGACCTCTCGCCGCGTCGGGTGCAGACCGCGATCCAACATCTGCGAGCCAAACGGCAGCCTGCAACCATGACTGATGCCAAACCCAAACTCCAGGACCAACTCAACGCCCTGCACCAAGACCTGCAGACCAATCACCAATTGCTCGTTGCCGAATCAGGCGACGACCAGGCCAATCTCCACCGACGCATCGGCACGGAGATCCTTGCCATCGTCCGCGTCGCTGCCGGCCGTCTGATTGAAAACGACTTTGGTGAAGGCATCGCCCAGGACATTGATATTGATGATGTCGAATCGCGATTCCTGGATTTCGTCAAGGATGCGGTGACCGAGCATCAGGGCAACACCCTCACGCGCGACCTGCACAAGCTGCTGGTCGATCTGTGTGACTATGACGGTTCAGCGACCTGCGACATGCGCCTCGTCGTCAACGGCAGTCGCGTGGTCTGTGACTTACTCGATCCCGATTCACTGCCTGGTGTGATGGCGCAACTCAACGTGCTCGTTGCTGGCCGACATATTCTGGATAGTGAACTTTATGTAACCGAACTGAGCCGTCTTTCCGAAGCAGCCTACGCACTGAAGAATGACGATGCGACGCAAACCTATTTGAACTGGGTCAAACGTCAGAGTACCGAGCAGCGTGTACCTTCACCGGTGCGTGTGAGTAGCTACTGTTTGAACAACCTTGCAACGCATGTTTACGATCGCATCTTCACCGGTGAGTTGACCGAACCTGCCAACTGGATGCCCAAGGCTGATGATGCATTGAACAAGACCCGTCAGCGTGACAGCGGTTTTGATTTGATCCCGGTGACGGAGTTGGTGGGTTTGGTGGCGCATGCCCACCTTCGTCATTCGCCGGAGATTGTGCGTGAACATTTACAGCAGCTTGGTGAAAGTAAGACCATTGATCTACTCATCAAGCTCATCCGCTTTGACAACTGTCAACAACTTGTCACCGAAGCACGTGAACACGCGTTGGCCGTCTACCCGCAGATCAACCAGCAGATCACCCCTGCATTGGATGATTGATTAATCATCATCCAGACCCCACCTCACAAGGCTGCATCTCCCACTGGATGCAGCCTTTTTTTGTGCTTCGACATCATTCATGCAAACCAGCCCACTGAGCAATTTTGCTTGATGATAAGAAACACAAGCACACGACAAACATCTCATACGCCACGGATAGACCATCCTGTGGTGTCGATTTTTTTAATTAACCTGATTATATCGACAATTCGTCGTTGAAAAGTTTAAAAAACCGTGTAAAATATTCACACTTTCAAAAATATTCATCAATCAATGAATATTGCCGGGTAGAAGGATGCTGCCTGAACAGAAATGCATGATGCATTAGCACCAGGTAGCACCCAATGGCCGCTTCTCAACAAAATCCAGTCGATGTACGCGCTTTGCGACAGAAAAAAGGCTTGACCCAGCCCCAACTTGCTGTCCTAGCTGATGTCCCTCAGTCCGATATTTCCAAGATTGAAAACCGTAAGACCGGACCAAGTGCGGATAAAATCAAGTCCGTCGGTAAAGCCTTGGACATGACGAATGAGAAGATCGATGCACTGGTCAGCCAACTATCACATAAACACCATATCCACGCCTACTGCCCCAATCCAGAGTGCCCGACAATGAAAAGTGTCGCAACATCGTCTGGTAGGATTTATCAACCTACATTCAAACTCATCCCACAAGGAAGCCCACGCTGGTGCCCATGCTGTGGAGAAGTCCTTATTACACACTGTCCCAATCCCAACTGCAATCGTCCATTGCATGTTCAAACCCAACTACCAACCAATTTTTGTGAATATTGTGGCCAGAAATTGGCCTATGACATGCCCGAATTCCCCGAAGGAGAGCAAACCAGCAACCATACAAAATGAAGCATTATCCCCATCAACTACATATTGACACCCCACCCACTCACCACCGTCTTAAAAACGCAGTCCCCCCAATCCACCACATTCAAGCCATGGGAAGAGAAAAATGGAACCTGTCACAGACGCCCCCAAAACTGAACTTGATAAAGGAACGATGATAGCTTGTGTTCTAATTGTGGCCATAGTTGCAATCGTTGCGATTGTGGCCCTGACCTTACGTTACGGGCACAATTTATCCGGGAAAGTTCAAGCCAAACCCTTTCAAATGGAAATCGAAACCCACAAGGCTGACCCAAGCGACCAATACATTCCGTTACACGGACACGACCAAGACTCCTCCACATGAATACCTGCGCTTAAGTTGCGTTAACGCGATCCCCCAACCCCTACAACCCGCAAGATGTCTGATAACAGTCATTAAATTTGCTGCCAAAAATTCGCTTTGCTTCAAATACATGATCCTCTTGTGCATCTACATCGATAGAGAGACCAGTAGTACCTCATGCACAAGGATAAGATCATGAAACGCGCACTTGGAAAATTTGCAGCAGCTTTGGGTTTGGGTTTAACGCTGGGCTTTGGTGCTCAGACCACCCAGGCAGCTGACATCAACCCGTTTAATTTCAACGTCTACTCACTTGGTGACATCGGCACGTCAGGCTCCGGCTACGGTTCGGACTATCAAGGTGTTGCCGGTGCCGCAGGCAGTGCCTACTTCACCAACTTCTCGCTCAACGATTTGAATCAAGCCCAGGTCGTCCCCGGTTATTCGTTAACTGTCGGTGGTGATGCGATCATCTCCGGCCAGATCAATAACGGTGGTATCGAAGCCGGTGGCAATGTTGCCATCAACAACACCGGTGTCTTTGGCGATGTCTATGCAGGTGGCAACCTCACCGGACTCGGTGGTACCGTCCACGGCAATGCAACACTCGGTGGCACCGACAACACCACCAATGCCGTCACCGTCACCGGCTCGATCACGCAGAACACCAGCTATGCCGCTTCATTGAATTTCAATTCCATTAACGACTACCTGACCACCTTCTCCACCAGCATCAACAACACTGCGGACACCACCGGCTACACCAACAACTACGGTGAACTGATCATCAACGCAGCTTCAGGCGACAACTACGTCACCATCGATGCAGCCGAACTCAACAGTGCCTGGGGTGTGACCATCAACGGTGCAGCAGACAGTGTGGTCTACATCAATGTCGATGGCGTGACCGTCAGCCTGGACTCGACCAACTGGGTCTACAACGGCTTGACTTCAGGGGATGTGCTGCTGAACTACGGTGATGCAACCGACCTGTCCTTGACCGGCGGGAACACCGTCAACATCCTGGCAGCCTTTGCAGACGTGGACTTTGCATACGGTCTTGTCACCGGCAACCTCATCACCGGCAACCTCACGGGTGCGGGTCAGGTCAACCTTGGTGGCTTTGAACATGGTGTGGTTCCCGAACCGTCATCCGCCCTGGCATTGCTCGCAGGCTCAACCGCCATGCTCATCCGTCGCAAGCGTCGCGCTCGCGTCGCCTGAGTCATGAAGCGTACGAAGACGCCTGTGACGGCTCTTGATCATCGGTCATGGTCATGGGGATATGCAGGATAAACGTCGCTCCTTGGCCGACCTTGGATTGAACCTCAATGCGACCGCCATGTATCTCAACAATGCAGTTATGAACCACGGTTAATCCCTGGCCTGTACTTCGCTGCTCAAGATGCGTGGTGAAGAACGGATCGAAAATGCGTTGATGATTTTCCTCGGGAATACCAATTCCAGTATCAGAAATCTTCAATTCAATTTCACCCGGAAGCACCTTCGTGCTGATGGTGATCTGACCTTCGTGTAGCGTGTCGTGTTTCTGCTTGGCAGCAATGGATTGGGCAGCGTTAATGATCAAATTCAATAACGCCTGATTGATCTCGCTGGGATGCACCATGATCATCGGCATGTTCTGATCCAGGTCCAGCTTGATCTTGGCCTGATACTTCCACTTGCTGCGTGTGATGTTGAGCACATTATCAATGGACTTGTTCAGATTCACCGACAACTTCTCACCATTGCCAGTTGCGGCAAACTGCTGCATGGAACTGACAATGCTCGAAACGCGATGAATCCCTTCAATGGTCTGATCGATGGCATGAGGCACTTCATCCCATAGAAACTCAGCATCGAGTTCCTTGATCGCGGTATCAATCGCCTGGACATAAGGCATCATGTCACGTTGAAGGCGAGATTGTGTCAGTAACTGATCATAGTACGTCTGAAGCTTGCCCAGAGACGCGTATGCGTTCTTGAGAAATGCACTGTTGTCCGAGACATATTGGCTGGGTGTGTTGATTTCCTTGGCAATCCCCGATGCCAATTGGCCGATCGACTCAAGGCGATGTGACTGAAGCAAAGTCTGATACAGCCGCTGACTTTCTTCCTTGTCACGAGCATGTTGTTCGACCAGGTCCTTGAGCTGCTGATGTGTCTGAGCCTGCTGGGCAACCTGCTGGCGGATGTTGCGTTGGATGAGTATCCCGACGACAAAAAACAGAGTCCAAAATGAACTGAGCACAATGCTGGTCCGCACAAAGATGCGCTGTCCGACAGCCTGAAAGTCATCCCAGACTTCACTGGCCGACACACGCGTCTGTAGTGCGATATCCGTTTGGATGCGCAACAACGTGACAAAGCACTGCTCAATGCTGGCCTGAATCTGATGACGCTGTCGTGTTAACTGAACCTGTTTACATGATAAATCAAACAAGCTGCCAGGAATGATGTCGAAGGATTGCAAATCGCTGCGGTTCTGAAAAGTCTGACCGTAAAGCAGTGATTCAAATTGATTGAATTGCTCTTTAAATTTGTCATCCTGATCCAGATTCTGCATGTAAGGATCGTTATGAATACGACTGATCACCGACGAGATTCGGTTATCTTTAAGGTCTGCAATTTCAGCGATGTCTTGTGAACGATACAAACGATCAAGATAGGACCGCAGTTCTTCAAATTCCAGGTACAGCCCAGGCTGAGAAACCATATCGCGCAGGTGATCGACAATGACTACGGACTGATCGACGGTCTTGTTCGGAGCTTGCAGATAGTCACGAATTATCAGGGCATGTTTCAATCGCTCCACGCCCTGTTCTTTGTTGATCTTCTCATCCATCTGGTGAAGCAGTTGCTGAAGTCGATTGAACTTCTGATTTCGCTGGACGTAGTTGTCACGAATCTTGTTGTGGTTATCAATGAGAATCTGCCGTTTGTCCAGCATTTCGGTGATGTTTTTATCCAACGATTTCTGATAACCGTTGACATCCTGAGCCTGTGTATCGACAAGCTTGACTGCCATTTCCATCAGCTGGTTGGCCCAACTTGCTGTGGACACCGGTACATCCTGTATGGCCAGATGCGACAGTGTTTGAAAATCACGCTGTGCTTCGGACATCGTCAGGTTGAAGCTGGTGAAAATCTGGTTGTAATGATCCTGATAAGTTTGCAGTTGATTCTGTGCCTGCTTCATCTGATAGAGATACCAGACAAAGGCCAGCAACGTGATCAATCCAATCACAAAGCCCAGCAGGACAAGCCGCCTGACCAAACGCGTGGTGCGCAGAACCGGAGATCGCTGTGATAGCAATTGATTCAACGGCGCCCTCCTTCACGGGAGGATTCACACATCGTCGAAAGCAGTTTCCAATCAAACGGCATGGCTTGATGGTTACGGACAATCGTCGGCCAAACCTGATTGGAAGCCTGATGACGCGTCGCGGTTAAGGTCAATGGATGCCCAAGGCCGATGTCCACGGTCCCGAGATTCGCCAGACCGTCAATGATTTTCTGACGACTCAAGGGCGCTTCAACACGATCCATGGCATGTTGAAAGAGCATGGTTGCAATATAGCCTTCCAGCGTGCCGAAACTCAGTTGTGCTTCGGGGGCATAGTTTGTCATCGCCTCGCGGTAATTCTTGACCAGGGGCAAATCAGACAGCGGATGCGGGACGACCTGTGTGATGATGACATCTTCACTTTCATCCCCAAGTGCATTGATCAGTGATTGTGTGCCGACAAACGAGACATTTAAAAACAGGGCATTGATCCCATGTTTTTTAGCCAACGCGATGAACTTGGCGCATGGCGCGTAGGCACCGACCATGATCACCGCACGCGGGGGGTGATCCGCCAGAATCAATTGGGCCACAGCGTTCTCGACATTCATGCTATTGCGTTCGTAGCGTGTATGAAGAATCTCCCCAACCTCTTGAAGTCCGTGGCGACGCATGGCTTCCATTGCACCGCCGTATCCTGCCTGCCCATATGAATCACGTTGGGTGAACAGTGCTATTTCACTGGGTTTGAGTTTGCCATGCACAATGAGTCCATCCACCATGGCTGCCGTTTCCTGGGCGTAACTGGCGCGGTAGTTGAAAACCTGGGACGCAGGCGGATTGCGACGCAACACACCGGCACCGGTAAAGGCGCCATAAAAACAGACATTTTCAGTGGTGATAATCGGCAAG
>MDTD01101303.1_pt1 | contig 10565 bp, 15 predicted proteins | sample 811221 | NCBI WGS metagenome assembly MDTD01 (sample SAMN05326646, study PRJNA326480) | marine metagenome | isolation source: seawater | place: Pacific Ocean: South West | collected 2011
ATCCGTTTGGCCCAGAATCAGGGAGACCATTTCGCGGTTCTTTCCTACGGTTCCTCCAAGTATACCGAGTGGCCCCAAAGCCCCGCCGGAAACCTCAACTCTTGGAAGATGAGTCTCAGCAAGGACTACGACGCTGCTTTCGATTACTTCTCGCAATACCGTGCCGAGAACTTCGTCGCTGGCCTACCACCGCCGGTGCCATGCACCGATGGAACCGACCACTCATACGCCGTGGAGGGATTGGTGGAGAAACTTCGAGGAACCGGTATCGATTCCATGGTTTCCTTCGTCATCACCGATGACTTCTACAATGCCACCAGTCTTTTCGACGGTTTCTTTTCCGATGATCCTATCGCTGAGGTTCCCCGAGACACCATCCTCCGAAGGAACGATTCCACGGTCTACTACTTCGGTATCGATAACAAGGGTTCCGAACCCCGTTGCCGTCGCGTTGCCGTCGACCTCAACAAGATGATCGACGAGCACTACGGTCGGGAGATAAAACCCAAGCCCGCTCACTTCTTCCCGTTGGACCCATCCGATCCCGATGCCGCCCGCAAGATGGCCCAACTCATGATCGAACTCGGAAGCAAGGATTAACTATAAGTAGTTGGAACGCTCAGCACTCATCATGACTGATCGAGTTGTCAGCCTCCCCGATCGCGTGGTTCTGGGCAAGGACATCCATTTTCCAGCCTACGGAAGCGATAGCATCATATCGCAGGTAATGTTCATCACCGGTAAGCGTGGATCGGGAAAATCTTGGACGGCTGCCGTCGTCATGGAGGAATACGAACGTCTCGGTCTTCAGTTCGTCTGTTTCGACGCTCTCGATGCCCACGGTTATCTGGCCGAGCAGTTGCCGGCCGTGGTCGCTCTGCGACCCGGACCTGCCGAGACCATCAACATGAAGGAACTCGTTGACACGCTTCGCACCACATCCAAATCCGTCGTTATCAGCATGGCTGGTATGCCCTTGGCCAAGCAGCAGGAGATGATTTCCGAATACTGTGAGGCTCTTCTCGAAGGCACACTGGGGAAAGGTATTATGACCGTCTTCGAGGAGTGTCAGGATTTCATTCCGCAGATGGGTAAGCCCAATTCCGCTGATGCCATCATTCGCTTGTGTAAGTTGGGTCGAGCCTTGGGCTACGGCGCAACCCTGATTTCCCAACGACCCGCGGGAGTTGGCAAGGAAGCGTTATCGCAGGCATCTGTTTACCTTGTCCATAACGTCATCAACGCTCGTGACCTGAAGGCTCTCGACGACCAACTGTCGTTCGGAACCGATAAGAAGACCATCAAGCGTATGCTGGACGGAATCGCCAAGGCCAAGAAGGGAGAGGTCATTGTTTACGCTCCCGAGTTCTACCGCGATCGAGGCTACGTCGTGGTCGGCAAGATCCGCGGCGACCGTCGCACGGAACACAAGGGACACAACATCGACATCAAGGATGCCCGATCAGGTTTCAAGGATGCCGACGAGTCACCATCGCTCCGCACCTTGGACCGACCGATCGAAATCAACAAGAAGCCCGCGGGAGGAGCCTCGATTTCTTCCCCCGTCTCGGGACTCGCCGTTTCCACGGGCTCACCGTTCCCGCCCACCTCCGTCGCACCCAAGATGACTCGCTCCCTTTCGTGGGAGGCTGAACCGGAGGAACCCAAGATCGAATACGATGTCGAGGTGGAGATGGAGTCCGAGGACAAGGATCCCGTCAACAAGGGTGCCATCGCACTTTTCGTTGGTGGAACCATCGTTACGGGAACGCTATCTTTCTTGGTTTACCGTGGTCTATCCCAGAACTGAACATACAAGTAGGTGGTAGCCGCAGACCTTCCCATGTGGATCGAAGGCGCAGCCTATATCGACCTAACGGACCTGTCCGTTAAACCAGCCGATCTCGAACTCTCCGATCCTGATTATCACTCCCGACACGGCGAGACCAAGATCGAAACCTTGGGCCGTTGCCCCTTGTTCTTCTACGTTCGTAAGACCACTCGCAAGAATGGTTTGGAACGTGGTATGTTTGTTAACAGCAGAAAGGGTGTGGCCGAAGCGAGGCATTACGAGAATCTCTGGGGGCCCGTCCCTTGGACCGTGACCAAGAACCCCGAACGCTTACTGCTTTTGGAACCTTCCGATAGAATCGTCGATAAACCCGTGCTTGACGAGAATGATAGGCAACTTCATTTCGCTTCCGAATCCGGCACACATGCCATCAACGTGCGTTGGCGCACTACGGGCGAGTATATCGTTCCCGAAGGGAACTTCTACGATAACACCTGTCGTTTCGTGACCACTGCCCCGGCTTTCAAGAATCAGAACATGAAGTTTATGGGCAAGAGCAAGATCAAGACGGGTGCCGGTTTCATCGTTAGATACGAGGCACCGACCTACACGCCGAGGAATTACGACAACATGCGTTTCAAGGATCTGGACGAGCGGCAAGGAAGACCACAGGATTTCTACGTTCCCATCCAGTATACGAATCCCAAGGCCATGCCGGCGGTATCGAAAGCGACCGGAATCACTCTTAACTATCCCATAAAGGGTTTCCTTATTACCCTTGGCCACGAGAAAACGGTGGACACAACCTACGCACCACCCGTCACTTACAACCCTTACATCGAGGAACTTGGAAACTACTATCCGGAGTTGTCCAAGTAAAACTATAAATAGTCGTGAGGGAAAGATAACTCTCATGTTGCTTAATGACAACCCAGTAATTCATGACAAAAACACTTCCGTCGGTTGCTTCCCATGGGAAACCGATCACGGATCTGTGAACTCATACGACCTTATGAACTCACAGTCTATGACCGATCCTACTACCAGTATGGTCGACGAAATGGATACTAACACCGAAGCCAACGTCGAGATCGAGAACTCCACACCCGAGGGTGCTGACGAGGGACAGACCGGAGACCAAGGCGGAGATGCTGATGGCGCGAACTTTGGACAGGACGAGGGATCGGAAGATACCATGTCCGCTGAAGGAGAAGGCATGAGCACGGGTATGAAAGTCGTTACGGCCGTCGGAATTGGAGCGATCGTCTTCGGAATCTTCTCTACTCTCAGGATGTAAAACTATAAGTAGTCGAACAGGAAAGGTATCAACATGGCACGAGTAATCGGATCAACAGTCCTACCGGACGCACCCTACCAACCCAACATGGCATCTTTGCCTCAGGTTTCCTTGACTCGAGATACACTCTCTGCTCACAATGCTATGGGACAATCCTTGACGCAAGCCAGTCCACGACCTGCACCTACCATGGTCAACACCCCTAAGTTTAACGTTCCTCAAGGTAAGGGTCTTTCCCTTAACGAGATGTTGATGGGCGGTGGATTCGGACAAGGTATCGTTGCTAACTCGCCACGACCTGCTGCTAACTTCGTTCCCAGCACACCTTCACTCGATGTTTCCGCTTTGGCTGCTTCCCGCGCTGCTGACTTCGAACTTGAGGCTTACAAGATGATGGGACAACGCCTTACGCCAGAGGGACAATACCTTCGTCCTTCTCACACTGAGGAAATCTACGGTGGTTTCGATAACACACCTAACGTTGCTCACTTGAACCGCGTTAAGCCGGAAACCATGATGCCATCTTTCGATGCTCACCAACCTACCGAATCTTTGGGTAACAACCCTGCCTTCGAGGTTGATCGTGCTGCTATCCGACCAACAAACCCACGTCTACTGAGTAGTGGTGCTCCACAGGTCAACGTTAAGCAAGCCGAACAGCGCATCCCGATCCGTGAACGCCCGATCGTTCCCGCATCTACCCAGCCCCGCATGAACAATTCGTGGGCTAAGAACCTTACTCCTGCCAAGAAGATCCGTATGGAGGCTGAATACCGTGCCCCACCAGTCCGTAACTCGGACATGGGAGGACTCAGCACTTCTTTCGGAACATCAGCAGGACGAATGTTTGGTGCTGACGCACACTTAAGGAGTGTATTTTGATGAGTTTTCTAAACCGTATTGATTCCTTCGCGGGTGATTCCGTGAAACTGCTTGCCGATTTGACTGCATTGGGTATCGTCGCTTTCAGCGTTCGACCCATTTTTAACACCATTAAGAACCAAGAGTGGGATACCCTACCCTTGATCGGTGTTCCTTTCCTGTTGGGAACCTTTGTTCTCGCTGCCCGCAGCGGACACATGGAAACCAATTACGTCGATGTTTCCGATGCCATCGACATCGTTCGAGATGACATTAGTGATCTCTACGAGGATGTAGTCGGCCCCGATATGGAGATGATGTAAAATGATGAATAAACTTTGCGATTGGACTCAAACCGACGGCGGTGCTATGCTCTGCTCAATTGTTGCCACTGTCGGTGGACTGCACCTACTTTTGACCGCCCCACAACCTGTGCTTGGATTCCTGCCAGCGTTTAAGACAACTGTCTTTGGACGCGAAGTGGGCGCACAGCAACTTGTTGGTGGTATCTTAACCATCTGCGGTGTCTGCGCGTTTGGAGCCTGCTGCCTTTCCGGCAACAAGCAGGCCCTCGTGATCGTCGAGGCTGGTGAGTAAGGATGTTCGACCGAATTATTTCCTTCGTCACATCCCCGACCGTTGTCGCCACATCGCTTTTCGTTGTCGGCGGTTCCGTCTTCATGAACTTTGATATGCTGAACCGATCCTTCGGTAGCATCCCATACTTCGGTGACGTTACCGTTCTTCGCGTTCTCGGTGCTTGCGGTGTTATCGCTGGTGCTTCTATGTTCTTGGGTCGTGGAGACATGATCGGTTCCCGTGACTTTGTCGCTGCTGCCGAATCCATGATCGAAGGTGGATACGCTCACGGACACCTGTGAGAAAGTATAAATAGTCGGAACGACCACTTGGTCCTATGACCTCCATCTCCCGTCGAACTGAGGCCGAGGCTCGTCGTATCTGCGATCGAGGCATGGCTGCTTACATTTCTGATCGACATTCGGTTTACCTTAATCGATCTCTTGCTTACGGTGCCATCGCAGGCATCATCGCAGGTTCCGGATTACTGATCACTTCCGCTTTCATTCCGTTTAACCGTATGTGGAGTATTCTTCCCGTTCCAGTGGCTCTTGTCAGCGGTTTTGGTTACGGTGTTCTTACCTCCGGATCGCAGGATCCTAAATCCGAAGCCGAGTTCGAGATCGTTTGCGATGCCCTACAACCCGAGGAGCAGGAAGAATCCGACGGTGCTACCGACCAACCGGTGGCAGAGTAAACTATAAATAGTCGAAGACCCAAACATCCTCTACACCAAGGTGAATTACCATGACAAAAAGTTCCCGAAGCCTCCAAGGCGCAAAGAAATCAACTAAGAAAGCAGGTATGTTGACTGTTGTTCAGCGATACGTTTCCAAGTATGGCGTTAAAGAAGGCGTCAAAAGATACAAGCAAGACGGATGGAAGCAGAAGAAGGCTTCCAAGAAGGTTCGTGCTCAAGTTTCCAACGTTAAGGGCGGAACTCGTCGTATCTCCGAGGGAACTACCGGTATCGGTCAGAAGACCAAGGGCGGTCGATCCCAACTTTACAAGGACGGCGATCGTGTCGGATCTTGGACACCATCTGGTGGTATGACCAAGTCCAACGCTTCACGCGGACAATCATGGTTCACTGACCGTGGCTACGGAACTCCTTCCAACCCTGTTCCAGACACCCCACTTACCCGTAAGTTGGGAATCGCAGGCCGAATGGATCTTGTTGTTACCGGACGTCCGTTCGTTCAAGACCAAGACTGGGAAGCCCGTGCTAAGGATTTCTTGGGTCTCGATGCTGAAGGTTACGACCTCTGAAGGGGGTTGTAATAATGAAGAACGCACTCGGTTTGGCCACTCTCGCGGTTGTCGGCGTGGCTGTTGTTGCTTACATCAAGCGTGAGCACTTCTCCGCCGAGATCGCTGAATTACCATTCCGCGATGTTGCCGTTCACAACATGCAACTCCGTCAGGATGCTAACATCGAACTAAACCATCTCTACGGTGGAGTTCCAAACCCAACTCCGGTCAACATCATTAAGATGATTACGGGAACACCCGTTTACGATTCTTACGATCCGGGGGTTACTCTGTGAACCTATGGGATCGCTTGACCTCATTCTTTAAGGGCGAGGATTGCGGTTGCTCCGATTGCGATTGCAAGAAGTCCGAGGAAAACGAGGACGTTTCCGGTTACAAGGACAGCGTCGATCATCTCAACCCTACCGAGGTTCATGGTGCCCAAGATATAATGGGTGCGGAAACTGCTGTTAACCATCTCAATCCCGTGGAGGTTCACGGTGCTCAGGATGTTTACGGAGCCGAAGCGGGCCACGGCCGAGTCTTCGGATCTCGCATCGGTAACTACGATTACTCCACCCTTGTTGGATCGCCACCGCTTGCCGTTCCACCAAATCCACTTCAATACCAGACCGTTTCGGGTCTTTACCACGACACCTACATGATGGATTACGACGGAAACCTTCGTCCCGCTTATGGAGAGATCTGGGACAACTGGAACGATTTCCTTCCCGAGTATCGCTTCCCGCGACCTTGGAGTCCGTCCTACAACCCACGTTGGGCAGGTCGTCCGCAGGATTATCAGGTTAATCAGGTGGCTGTTACCAACGCTACCGCTCATGCCACCAAGTCAGCGGCCGCTCATCGTCGCCTTTGAGTAAACTATAAGTAGTCGGACCGACAACTTCGATCCATGGGTAACCACATGGTAGACGCTTACGTCCGTCGCGACCCCAATGCTAAGAATCATTACGATTCCTTGGGAAACAGCGATGAAGATTCCTTGGTTCTGCCCGATGGCATCCTTATGTCCTCCAAGGCTTTTAAGAACTCGGTCCCTCAAACCCAATACACTTTGGCCGAATTAGGCATAGATATGGCCGCTTCACCCTATGTTGAAGCCCTAACTTACGATGATTCCGACACTTCCGATGTCATCGTCACCCCTCACGAGGTTCATCACCACGCCGAGACTCTCGGTCCGGGTGGAACCGAGCAACCCGTTCAAGCCAACCTGACTACCTCGGGTTCCGTTATCTCCTCCGTCAACGATGCCGTCAAGGAATACTGGGGACTTTTGGTCCTCGTAGGAGTTGCCGTCGGTGCAGGATACTTCATAGGACGTAGGGGTTGATCCCCTGCTTTCCGACTTCAACGTTGGTGATACCGTCATCTCCTCCGCCATCGAGGACGATTTCCTTGTTGGCACCGTGGTCTACAATGGTATGGAAAGAGCGAGAGTGGTTTGGCCCGACGGGACGAATAGCACCGAGCGATACCAAGATCTTGTCTTGGTGCAACGGGGTGACAGCAACCATCCCGAGTTTCTCGGAATCATGGAGGGCCCTCGGGTTCACGACGAGGAGGTTTCCAAGGAGTATCGTCAGATCCTTGTCGATCAGGGATTCTCCGGCCGATCCAAGTTCGGTGCCGAGTCCCTGCTGAGCAAACCCATCATCAAGATTCCCCAGAACAAACTCGCCATCCATGATAACATCACCCTTTCCGCTTACTGGGATGCCAAGGCCAAGTTCGAGGAACAGCAGATCGCGAAGGCGTTACTCACCGACGAGAAAAAGATGCTGGTCTCTCCCGCCGATAGCAGCGTGGCGCATCGTAACATCGCTACGCAGAAAGCGGATCTCGAACCCGGAGACATCGTCTCGGTGTCACGCCCCGGCCGAAACGCTGGACATCTGGCCACCGCTCACGTTTACCGAGTCACTCCCTACGAGGCCGATCTGGTCTGGGTCGATCCCGTGACGGGACAGGAGATAATCACTCGCGAGTCCATCAGCAACCTGCTGTTCGTTCGTCACGATTCCGCTTGGCGATCCCAACGAGAGAAGACCGAGCGTCTCGAGGCCGAGGCAATCGGCATCGCCAACACCGATTTCTACGGTTTCAAGGACGTGGGTTATCCCACGCAGTTGATTCCCGATCCCATGACCTACGAACTGAACTACATCCAGACCAAGACCCGCGATTATCTGGGTAATCAGGTTAGCAAGCATCCCGTCGGTGATAACGAGTTATCCGAATACAACCTCAGGGAACTGCAATACGGTGGCGTTCAGCAAGGATTCCAACCCTTCGTGGGCTTCGAACGGTTTGCCGATTATCTCTGGAGGTGAAGGTGTGTTTTACCCTGCTATCAACTTCGACCTACGATCGTTCCGACTCCAGTTCTCGGAGTTCGGTAGGCAGGTTAGGTCCATGCCCGTGGGAGCAGATTCCCGCGTTTGGAACCGGCTTGGCAACTACCGTCTCTACTTCCACCAGAATCAAGATTTCTTCTCCGATGCTTCCCGCGATCTCGTTGCCTTCGCCAATTTTCTCAAGGACATGGGTGATACCCGTAACCTCAAGGGCTGGGGATACCAATACGGCAGGGTCGACAACCGTTGGGATCAGAAGGGTTCCGCTTACCATCAGGACGATATCTCCGATCTCCGCGAGGTCATGATGTATCAACTCGATAACATGCCGTCGAGTCCTTCCCGACGCAACATGGTATCGTGGATGAACCGGGTTTACCTTCCCAACAATTTCTTGGGAGTTCTTCGTCTTCGACTCTACTCGTGGAGACTATCGATCAAGGAGTTCTACCGTGGGATCCGAGACAATTATTATTCTAACGATATAGATCAGTTGCAGAATGCCATCAGCAACTCCATCAAGTGGTATTATCGCAACCGTCCCAAGGATCGCTTCCGTGAGCAATACGACCCCGTGCTATTTCAGCAAGCCCTTGTCGAATACCAGTATCTGGCCGATGTGATGACTCTCTTCAAGGAGGTTTACTTCCGAGGACAACCGGGATATCCCACCTCCGACGAGAAACCGGTTCCCACTCCTGCCATGCTTAACGAGGCACTCTTCGAACTCGGCATGGACGATCCGTTACCCGAATGGGATCCTCGCCTCTGTCAACGTTGCGACGCATCGGGTAAGGTTAGCACGAGGGCAGGCATCCAGCGTTGCAGTGCCTGTCGAGGTTTCGGTTACCTCGGTAACCCAAAACTGTTTCCCGTTCTCTACCCCGGTTCGTTCCCCACTTCCAGAGTCAGAACCATGAACAACGATAGCAGGTGGCCGTTCACCGTGGAACATGAGTTCCCTACTTCCGAGCAACTGGCTGAGTTAGCAGCACGAGCGAAACTATAAATAGTCGTGATGACCAACTTGGGCCATGATGAAATCTCCGATCACATATTTCGTTGGTTCGGTAATCCTTGCTGGCGGTCTGGGCTGGTTAATCAAGAACGACAAAATGTCCTTGGGGCCCGTCGACAAGATCTTCAAGGCCGACGAGTTGACCCCTGCCGACTACGAGGAGATGCACATCGAGCGTTCGGGTGCCACTCTCGATTACGTTCCGCAATCCCTTTCCGAATCATTCATGGGATACCAGTATCTGGATCTCGAGCACACCACCATGGTTGCCAACGACCTTCCGTTCGGTCCCGGTGTGATCGATCATCAGTATCTTTACGAGAATGCTTACGACCTCGGATACAACGATGACACCCTTATCGCAGACATGAACCGAGAGACCCACCCACTTCAGGAATACGTTCCTCAGGAGATGGCTGCGGAGGCCCCCGGCCAAGGAGCACTCTACGGAAGACTCAAGGAGACCAACTCCATCACTCCCGTCACACGCCAACCCGGTGTCGGTAGTTTCGGTTACGGACCCAACGTCTCGGGATACGGCAAGTTGCCTCCGGAAATCAACCGTGACTTCCCTTACATGGTTTCCTACGTTAACGCGCCCTTCGTCGAGGTCGATGGATCTCAGGACGGCGACAACCGCTTCGGAGACATGAGTCGAAACTCCGTGGATTCCAACATCAACGGACGCTACGGAGAACTCTCCCTCGATCCTACCGTTAACTCCGGATACACCGACGGTTACGGAATGACCAAGTCCTTGGGAGACTGGCGACAATCCTACAATCTACTTCGTATCTCCGATACCATGGTTCGTGCTATCCCTATGTCGGGCGGAGAGGAACTCCTGCTTCGACGAGTGTGATATCAATGAGCCATACCTTTGATTACAACATCTACGTTGACGGAGAATTGGTTGACGTTGGTCGACTCACCGTTCATGAGAAGGATCGCATCAAGGCTTACTACGATGCTTACGCCATCGTCTCCGAGGGCGCACAGCCCGATGAGGAAGTCGAAATCATCATGCCCGAATGGTATTCCGCCGAGTATTCCCAAGACGGTCAGATCGATCTGAGTGCTTACATCTCATACGAGTGGTCCGTGGACACAGATCATGAGTTGCCCGAAGCAACCATCGGTCACATCGATACTGCTATCGAGGAACAGATCGTTTACAATTACGAGAACGAAGGTTCACAAGCCGAGGAGGACGTGACCATGGATGTTGACCTCGCTTACTACGATGACAGTATTTCCGTTGAGGTTACCTACTCTTGGTATGTCGAACAAAAGGTCGGTTACCGATCCGAGACCGATGCCTACATCTATGCTTACAACGCTGGACACGCTGATGCCCGCGCGGACAGGCTGAAATACAAGCCCACTATC
>MDTD01129607.1_pt1 | contig 10563 bp, 7 predicted proteins | sample 811221 | NCBI WGS metagenome assembly MDTD01 (sample SAMN05326646, study PRJNA326480) | marine metagenome | isolation source: seawater | place: Pacific Ocean: South West | collected 2011
GAGATGAGATGAGATGAGATGAGATGAGATGAGATGAGATGAGATGAGATGAGATGAGATGAGATGAGATGAGATGAGATGAGTAAATAATTTCCACGTCTTCCCGATCAATATTAAAAATCACGGACCTAGGTCCAACAAAAGACCCTCCCCCACAAAATCAAGACTCCTTCTCAAATTTCCGATAAGGCCACTAAGAAGGTCTTTATTATGAAGCACATTTTTATTTTGTCATTTGCCCTCTTATTTTCAGGCCAAGTGTTTTCGACAGAAATGTCTATTTCTGACATCCTCAATTGCAGTGGAAATTCAAAGGAAGACAAAGCCCTCTCTCTAAGAAAGCACATCACAGAAAAATTAAAACCTACAGAAAAAGACCGCAAAAGTAAGACTGTTGGGCTTAAAACACAAAACTTTACAAAGAATATGAGAACCGCTGCAAATCTAAAGGATCCCAAGAAAGAAAGTCTCAATATTTCCCTCAAAGAGCTGGCTCAAAAGGCAAATGGGCGAGGGATTCCTTTTTATTCAGGCATAGAATTTTCTGTCATAGACAACAATATTTACGTTTGGCAGGTGGTCTCGGATTTTAAGAATGGGCCCTATTCTCGGCTCACCAGAATGCCAAACTATACCATCTTCCCCGAAAATCGTATGAAGGAAGATTTTTTGAAAGACTTATCGAAAGGGAAATGGTGGATTGATGTGAATTTCCGGGATGATATCAGAGACAAACCCGTATTCAATGATACCGCTAAGAAGAATGGTCTCAATGCGGTTTCAAATTTGGACGGAATTGTTATGACCTACAACGAACCCTCTGAAGTCATGGCTCCAGAAGAAGCCATTGCTCGACTGCTTGAATCTGCGGCTCTTACTTGTGAAGCGAAAAATCCTTCCTCAGCAAATCCAAAAAACAATAACAAAGCTACACGTTAAAAAAAAATGGGGGTAAAAACCCCCATTTCACGAACAATCAATCCAATGCCTAAATTCTAAAAACTAGAAGCTTAAAATCACGCCAGCTTCAAACAAATTCGACTTCCACTTGGTGGGGTTTGTTCCGGTGGGAGTGAATTCAGAGGCAATGTACTCGGCATGAAGTTGAAGATTTTTATCCATCGTGTAGTGCAAGCCAAGACCATAAGAGTTGGTCTCGTCAATGCTTCCCGCTGCCGGATCATCCTTCAAATTCTCATAGCGCAAGGCCACGCCGATCTCATCGGTCACCTCGTAAGAGGCCAAAGCCAAAAGTCCTTTTCCTGCGTCTTCACTGTCTGTGGTCGAAGTGGTTAAAGTATTTTTGTTAGGCACATTCACCATGTTGTATTCCAAATCGATGGAGAAATGACCGAAGGTCGCTCCCAAAATAAAGTCCAACAGACTTCGGTTGCTCATGGAAGTTCCATCAATGTCCAACCAAGGTCGAGACAAATACCCCACCTGACCACGGATCATGTCGTTGCTGTAACCCAAGGCCAAACCGTATTCGGTGTTGTTGTCTTTGTTGGTTCCCGCGGCTCCATAGCTTCCACGATCGCTGGGATTCGCAATCAAAGCTTTTGCATAAGCTCCATCCATATGAAAATCGAGCAACAGACCGGTATGAACCACCGGCAATGTATTCGAGTAAACCTGTCCCGCAGTTCCAAACAGTCGATCTTTGGAATCGTTCAACTCAACTCCATAAATGGTGTCGAACTGACCCAACTGAGCCGAGAAATTTTCGTGAAAATCATAGCTCATGTAAAACTGAGCTTTGTCTTTTCCCAATTCAATGGCCGCATCCGAAGACACATTGCTGGTGTGACTTCGACGAAAGGGAAGATCTCCATAAATAGACAACTTGTCCCCTTTGTAGCTTCCATACGCCGCACCATCTGCCATCAAGAACCCAGACTCATCCTGACCGCGCAATGACGTGTTGTCCTTGACAGTGTAATTTGAATAGCGAATGTCTGCAAAGCCGCTAAAACTCACTCGGGCCTGTTCCAAGGCCTTCAAATCGTAGGCCGCTGAAGGAGCACGCTCTGTTTTTTCGAAAGCCACAGCCTGCTCTTTGGGCTTGTCTGCTTTTGCATGTTTTGAAGGCTTAGGCTCTGACTTAATGTATTGCTCCACAGAACCCACAGGGGCCCAGCTCACTCCACCCCAACCGTCATCTGACTTTTTAAATCGGGCTTGAAAGCGATAGTTCTCGGTTTGATACCGAGCCTTGATCTCGTTGCCTTCGCAGATGATCTTCTTAGCCATTTCCGGAGAAGATTTGTGTTCACATCCAGAGAATTGGAATTCCACCTTTACATTGGAGCAGGTATCTCCAGAAACCACGCGAGCATCCCCACAGGAAGGACCTTTTTTAAAAGGCCCTGCGTGCGCCAAGCTTACGCCCAACATAGAAATTAAAAAAGTCCCAACAGTAACAGCGCCATTCATGTGCCTCATAATGATCCCTTCCTGGAAGAAACAGTGTTGTTACAAAAATGTTAGGGTGCATCAGAATCCATGTGAAACAACTTTCATAGCTCGCTCGACGGTTTCTGGACATAAGGTCCCCCTCCAAAAGTCAAAGGCCGAAAGTATTTTTGATCTATCTCAAATTTTTCTAAGTTCTCAATATTTGGGGAGATGTCTCCGATATTTAAACTTGAGAGAACTCAAAAAATGAACCCTTTGATTCATCAAAGAAAGGCTTCAAGAGGACACCCTATGTTTCAAAAACTAAGTATCCGAACCAAGTTGCTCGTCACATTTATTTTTGTGGGAACCACACCTTTACTCTTGAGTAACGCCATTTCCTATTTTAACGCTGCGAAGGAAATTGCCGAACAAGCTCATGGTCGTGCACAGGCTGTCGCGGAACACAAGCAAAGTGTGATTGAAAGCTACTTCAACACAGAAACAAACTCACTCATCGACTTGAGTCAAAATCCCCTGACACTGGAAGCATTAAAGGAGTTTTCCGAGCCCTTCAATATGGAGATCTCTGGAAATCCCACCGAGAACAGTTGGTATTTGACTTACCAAAAAGAATTGAACAAGTACTACTCCGAACAATTTGGTCGGGTCTACAAAGAGCAAAATGAGGAAGCCATTGATGCAAAAAACCTCATTTCCAAACTGGACCTTCCAGCCATGGCTGCACAGTACGACTTTATCGCAAACAATCCCAACCCTTTGGGTGAAAAAGACAAGATGAACGCTCCGGTTCGCCAAAGCCCTTATGGGGAAAGTCATAAAAAATTCCATCCCACTTTTCACAAATATTTGGAGCACCATGGACTTTATGATCTTTTTTTGGTGAACACCGAAGGCCGCGTGGTTTACACGGTTTTTAAAGAAACCGACTTTGCAACTTCGCTCACCAAGGGACCTTGGGCCGGATCTGGTTTGGCAAAAGCTTTCGAGAAAACCAAAACCATGGAAGCGGGAAAAATTCACATCGAAGATTTCGACAACTACACGCCTTCTTATGAAGCGGCAGCCTCGTTTATTTCCACTCCTCTATTTGCAGATGGAAAATATCAAGGGGCTTTGATCATTCAACTTCCCATTGCGAAAATCAGTGAGCTGGCCCATTCCCGAGAGGGACTGGGAGAAAAGGGTGACACTCTTATTTTGGGTGCAGACCTAAGACTGCGCGCGGACACCTATCGAAATGCCAAAACTCACACCGTTGCGGCCTCATTTAAAAAAGGTAGCAAGCTGGATTTTGACTTTGAACCCGTGAGGCGAGTCCAAAAAGGCGAAGAAGGCTTTTATGAAGGAAAAACCTATGATGGCATCAAGGTCCTTGCGTACTATCGTCCCGTTCAAATTGAAGACATCACCTGGTACATGATTGTCGAGTTGAACGATGCAGAAGTTTATGCCGGACTTCACCAATTGAGCCTTTACGCAACATTGATCGTTCTTTTTGGTGTGGGTGGTATTGCCCTGGCAGCATTCTTGTTCGGTGGATCCATTGCTCGAAACCTTCAAGGTATCAGCGACATCTTGAATCAAACCAGCATCAAAGTTTCCGATTCCTCTCAACAAAGTGCAGCTTCTGCCACTGAGTTGAGTGAATCCTCAACGGAGCAGGCTGCAAGTCTTCAAGAAACCATGGCCTCCATCGAAGAAATTTCTGCGATGGTCAGTCAAAACGCAGAGTCCGCGGGAAAAACTCAAGCTGCTGTGGACACCAACCAGAAAGCCACCGAAGAAGGCTCTCAGAATGTCAGTCAGATGATCACCGCCATTGGCGAAATCAAATCCACCAACGATGAAATTGTGGAGCAGATGGAAGCCAGCAACAAAGAATTCAGTGAAATTGTGAAGATCATCACTGAAATTGGCGAGAAAACAAAAATCATCAACGACATTGTTTTCCAGACTAAACTTCTTTCTTTCAACGCCTCTGTGGAAGCTTCACGAGCCGGCGAGCACGGAAAAGGATTCGCAGTGGTTGCCGAGGAAGTTGGAAACTTGGCACAAATGAGTGGAACTGCAGCCAAAGAAATTACCGACATGCTTTCCAGCTCGATTCAAAAAGTGAATAACATTGTGGAAACGTCCAAACAGAAAGTGGATCGTTTGGTTGAAACCGGACGAGAAAAAGTGGAAGTCGGAAACGAAACCGCTCAACGCTGTCAGGGTGCTTTGGACCGTATCACTGAAAATGCCAAATTAATTGCAACCATGATTTCTGAAATTTCCCACGCCTCCAAAGAACAGGCCCAAGGAATCCAAGAGATCAACAAAGCGATCGGTCAATTGGATCAAGCCATGCAACAAAACTCAACGGTGGCTCAGTCCAGCTCTTCTCAAGCAGAAGAATTGGCTCGGGAATCCACTCAACTTCGACAAGCGGTGGATGACTTGGTTCACTTTATCAATGGCTCCGGAGAAGTGAAGACTCCAAAGAAAGCTGCACCTAAAAAAGCAGCGGCAAAGAAGAACAATGTGATTGCCTTAGAAAAACGACCAAAAGCTGCACCGAATCTTGCTCCCAAAAAGGCTGAGGCTCAACCGCTGGCAAAAGCTGCAGGTTCTTCCATTGACCCTTCATTTGTTCCGTCTTCAGACGATCCCAACTTCGAGGATTTCTAGAACCCAATCTCCGAAATGTCTTGAAGGCCGAGACCGGCCATAAACAGCCGGTCCAAACCCAAAGCGATGCCACTGGAAGGAGGCATCGCTTTTGTTTTCATGGCCTCCACCAGCTCCATATCTTTTGAAAGCAGGATTTTTCCAAGCCGCTTTCGCTCCGCCAAATCCTGATCCCACCGCTGTTCCTGAAGCTCTGGATCATTCACCTCAAAAAAGGCATTGGCCAATTCCCACTGGTTCCAATAAAGCTCAAAGCGCTGTGCAAATCCCGATGAGCCCAACCGACTCAAAACCGCCATTTGAGGGGGAAAATCTTCCAGAAATACGAGGTCCTTCAGCTGAGGTTCAAACCGCTCCATAAAAATCCGATGAATCAAATCTTCAAACTCATCTTCCTCGTGAAAGTAAATGCCCTGAGACTGGCAAAGACTCTTTAATTCCGCGGTCCCCGTCTCTGGTCGAAAATCAAAATTCAAATGCTTTTTAAAAAGGCTTTGAAAGCTTTCATGGGTCCAATTCAAAGCAGGCATCCACAAACCCTTGGAGTGCAAATGAGCCAACAGATTTTGAAGGTCCTTTTTCAAAGACTCTAAGGGTTCAAAAGCCCGGTACCACTCCAACATAAAGAACTCTTGCCGGTGCAAAGGAGATTTTGGATCCTTTCGAAAACAGGTTTTGATTTCAAAGATCCGATCGTTCCCCTCGCAAAGCCTTTTCTTCAAAGAAATTTCCGGACTGGTGGGCAAATGCTTCGTGCCCCCGTCGGTCTCCACCGCAAAGGCTTCCAGATGGGCTTCCATTCCGGGACAGGACACTAAAGTGGGCGTGGGCATTTCTAAAAAATCTTGCCCTTCAAAAAAAGACCGCACCTCTTTGAGGAAAAGGCAAAATTTGGGATACATTTCTGTTCGAAGGTCTTTTTGGAGGTCCGATGCGGGCGAAAGCAAAAGCACTTCTTGAAACAAACCCTCGGCGTTTTTTTTGAGGGCCACCGCATCCTGGAAATTTAAGATTTTTGAGACCTGATCGAAAGCGCAGGAGAGCGCTCCAAAATGAAGATTTGGTGCAAACTGAGAGGCCGAAGTGGACCATTGACTCCAACGCCCAAAGACCCACCCCGCCTCTTGAGGAAGAGTCGGATAGGCCTGCCAAATTTGAGAGAGAAATTCATCACGATTCAAAGCGCTGCACAGGCTACTTGACTTGACTCCTGCTGGCAATGTTCTAAACCATGATTACCACGAAGAGGAGGTTCAAATGCCCATTCAACTCAACCCTGATTGGAAGAAAATTCGCAACGAAATCAACCGTCTTTCTGACCTCGATGTCTTGAAAGCCGAAGTTCAAAAAGTGCGGGATGAAATCTCTAAATTTGATCTGCAAGATTTCCTCAGCCCCAGCGCTCAAAAGAAAGTGAAAGAGTTCGAAACTCGATACAACAAGCTGATGAAAAACGTCGGATCCGCCCAACGCCAATTGGACCGGGAGTTCAACAAGTTGATCCGTCAGGTTCAAAAACACCGGGAAACCGCTGAAGGTCGCATCCACCAATTGAAGAACTTGGCCGAGGAGCAAATGACTCGTGTTGAGAAGGCCCGTCAGGATCTTGAAGCTCGAGTGACTGGCAAAAAAGCCCAACCTGCAAAAAAATCGGCAGCGAAGAAAAGACAAACCGCGAAGAAAGCCACTTCCAAGAAAGTTTCTAAAAAAACAGCAACTAAAACTGCAAAAAAAGCTTCCAAAAAGAAAGTCACTCGAAAGAAGGCCTAATTTATGAACTTTCTCGCTCGCCACAATGGTCCCCGTTTAGAGGATGAAAAAACCATGCTCAACGCTTTGGGCGTTTCCGACATGGATCAATTGATTCAGGAAACCCTGCCGAAGCCCATTCGATACAATGGGCTTTTGGATTTGCCGAAGGCTCTCAGTGAGCAACAGCTTCTGAGCCGCGCCAAATCCTTGGCGTCTCAAAACCAGGTGGCGAGATCCTATGTGGGTTGCGGATATTACGGCACCCTGACTCCCACGGTGGTTCTTCGAAACATCTTGGAGAACCCAGGTTGGTACACCGCTTATACACCCTATCAGGCGGAAATTTCTCAAGGCCGTATGGAAGCTCTTTTGAATTTTCAAACCATGATTATGGGATTGACCGGAATGGAGTTGGCCAACGCATCCCTGTTGGATGAAGGGACCGCTGCGGCCGAAGCTGTGGCCTTGGCCGTGAATTCTTTGAGAGGCAAGCGCACACAAATTTTTGTGGATACGGATGTTTTCCCTCAAACCCTTGAGGTGCTTCAAACCCGTTGCAAAGCCATGGGTCTTGAAATCGCCGTTAAAAATTTAAAAGATCTTTCTACAGAGGAGCTTCAATCTGCCGGCGCCGTTTACGGACAGTCTCCTGGATTTTCCGGTCAGCTCCACGACTTCACGGATATTTTTGCTCAAGCGCAAAAGGCCCAAGCCGTTACCATTTTAGGCTCTGACTTGTTGGCTTTGTGTTTGATGAAAACTCCCAGTGACATGAATGCCGACATTGCGGTGGGATCTTCTCAAAGATTTGGGGTTCCGTTCGGTTTTGGTGGACCTCACGCCGCATTTATGTCCACCCATGACAAATTCAAACGTTTGATCCCTGGTCGTATCATCGGAGTTTCTAAAGATGCCGCAGGAAGACCGGCGCTTCGTTTGGCTCTTCAAACTCGGGAACAACATATCCGTCGCGAAAAAGCGACCAGCAACATTTGCACCGCTCAGGTGCTGTTGGCGGTGATGGCCGGAATGTACGGCGTTTACCATGGATCAAAAGGCTTAAAAGAAATTGCCCGTCGAGTTCATGGACAGACAGCGTGGTTGAAATCACAAATTGAGAGTGCGGGTTTAAAAGTTCTCAACTCTGAGTTTTTCGATACTTTGAAAATTTCCTTAGAGACCAAGGATTTGAACGCCGTTCAAAAACGCGCACAGGAAAAAAATCTCAATCTGGGTCTTTTTGAAGCGGGCTCTGCTCAAGTTTCTCTGGATGAAACCTGTCAAACCCAAGACTTGGAAGATTTGGTCTATGTGCTTACCGGAAAATCTGGAGTCGCTCCCTCTGAAAGCCTCAGCGCGGGTCCCATTGAAAACTCCAGCTGGCAGCGCACTTCTGATTTTATGACCGAAAAGGTGTTCAACTCTCATCACTCTGAAACAGAAATGCTTCGCTACATCCACCGATTGCAATCCAAAGATTTGTCTTTGACTCACTCGATGATTCCATTGGGCTCTTGCACCATGAAGTTGAATGCCACCACAGAAATGATTCCCATCACGTGGCCGGAATTTTCACAGATTCATCCGTTCGCTCCCAAAGAGCAAACCAAAGGTTATGTGCAGTTGATTCACGAACTGGAAGGTTGGCTCAGCGAGATCACAGGTTTCGATCAGGTTTCGGTTCAACCCAATGCGGGCTCTCAAGGAGAGTACGCCGGGCTTCTGTGCATTCGGCAATATCTGGAGAGCAAAGGTCAGGGCCACCGCAAGGTGTGCTTGATTCCAAGTTCGGCTCATGGAACCAACCCTGCCAGTGCAGTGATGGCCGGATTCCAAGTGGTGGTGGTTTCTTGCGACGATCAAGGAAACATTCAACTTTCCGATTTGAAAGAGAAAGCGGAAAAGCACAAAGACGATTTGGCAGCTCTCATGATCACCTACCCTTCCACTCACGGTGTGTTTGAAGAAGCCATCAAAGAAATTTGCCAAGTGATCCATGATCACGGGGGTCAGGTTTACTTGGATGGAGCAAACATGAATGCCATGGTGGGTTTGTGTCGCCCCGGAGACATTGGGGCCGATGTTTGCCATTTAAATTTACATAAAACTTTTTGCATTCCACACGGAGGCGGTGGGCCTGGCGTTGGACCCATTGGGGTGGCTAAGCATTTGAGTCCTTTCTTACCGACTCACTCTTTGCGACCAGATTGTGGACCTGAAACCGGAATTACATCCACCACCAGTGCTCCTTGGGGAAGCGCTGGCATTCTTCCCATTTCATGGGCCTACATTGCCATGATGGGTCCGGACGGATTGAAGAAGGCGTCTGAAACCGCAATTTTAAATGCCAACTACATTGCCGCGAAATTGAGTCCTCACTATAAAATCTTGTACAAAGGAACCAATGGCCGCGTGGCCCATGAGTGCATTGTGGATGTTCGTCCGTTTAAAGAGTCTGCCGGCGTGACGGTGGATGATTTCGCAAAACGTTTGATGGACTATGGGTTTCATGCTCCGACCATGTCTTGGCCGGTTGCGGGAACTTTGATGATTGAACCCACAGAGAGTGAAAGTCTCGAAGAGTTGGATCGATTCATTGATGCCATGATTTCGATCAAAGAAGAAATCTCCGAAATTGAAGCGGGCAAAATGGACAAAGAGGACAACGCTTTGAAGAATGCCCCTCACTCCTACTTTGATTTGATCTCTGACAGTTGGGATCACAAATATGGCCGCGAGAAGGCCGCCTTTCCTCGTCCTTGGGTTCGAGAACGAAAGTTTTGGCTGCCTGTTTCTCGTGTGGACAATGCCTTTGGAGACAAAAATTTAATTTGTTCGTGCCTGCCCCTGGAGGCTTACGAGGAGAACCCTTCATGAGTTTGAGAGGCTTCTACGTTGGATGGATTTTAAGTTTGGCTTTGGCTTTTCCTCTTGTGGGAAAGGCCGCGACTTATCCCCTTTCGGAAGCCCCTCTTACCAAAGAGCAACAGTCCCTTTTTGATTTGGGCTGTTCGGCCATTCAAAATGGATACTGCCGCGTTTATTCTTACAATCCTTCTTACAAACCCTATCAGATGATTCAGCTGGCTCACGGATTGGTCTACCACGATCAGTTTGAATTGGATGGAAACTACAAATGGATACCAGCTTTGAATCAGGTTCTGCCATTTGTGAGGGAAACTTTGGGTTCGGAGAAAGCCTCGGAGTTGGAATCTCAAGTCAAAAAATTCATTGTTCAAGACCAATTGAATGCCGTGATTAATTTGGCACCCACCAAGTTTTGCGACAATCTGAAAGAGTGCCATTACATTTATTTTTATGTGTTCTTTAAAGACGGTCAGCTGTTATTTTTTGAGCTTCGCCCCAACCTGAACTCCGGCGAACGGATTTCTTCCCGCCGATAGATTTGCTTCTCAGACGAAGCCATATTTTTCGTTCTTTAATCCCCAGTTCCAGACATGGCCCTCCATAGGCTCTTCATGAGATCTACAGCTAATTTTTCAGATTCTATGATCTCGAGCAAACACGCCCATCCATGGGCTCACAAGTCTTTGCCCTTCGGGCAAATCACCTCCTGTTTCCTTGAGGTCTGTTTCTGTGTAAAAGTTCCTATTTCCCAAATCTAAATTTCATAGCAGCGGACACACTCTTCCGTGAGTTCTTCCACATGTACAGCAAACTTTTCAGATTCAATTATTTCCTCGAGCAAACACGCCCATC
>MDTD01130884.1_pt1 | contig 10563 bp, 7 predicted proteins | sample 811221 | NCBI WGS metagenome assembly MDTD01 (sample SAMN05326646, study PRJNA326480) | marine metagenome | isolation source: seawater | place: Pacific Ocean: South West | collected 2011
AAAAATACTTACTTTGATTCTCCATTAACTTATTTAATAATTCTTTTTTCATCTTTCTATAATTTGGGATTTTCAATTTTATTTAAAACTTTAGAATTTAGATCATTAACAAATAATTTAGAATATTCTTTAGAAATCTGTATTTTTATAGGACTATTTAATATTTTTATTATTTTTTTACATTCAATTTATTTGAAAATAGTACCAAATACTTTTTTATTTAAAAAAATTAAAAAAAAAATATTAAGTTTAGAAATTTATGGATATAATAAAAAAAACTTTATTTTATTTTCGTTAATAGCAATACCTCTTAATATTTATTTTTTTAACATTAAAATTGATAGTGCTAATTTTGAAGATCAGCCATTGTTACTAGATGTATGGAATGGTTTAAATTTTTTAGTTTTATCACCAGTAGTTGTCTATTACTATCAGCAGAAGAAAAGTTTTATATCACTAATTCTAATCATTTTAATTTACTTAATTATGTCTTTCGGTTTAAATGCCATGACAGCCTTATATGATGTACTTTTACTAATTTTTATTATTTTATATTATGATTTTACAATTGAAAAAATAAAACCCTCAAAAAATAAGAACTTTATTTTAGTAATAGTTCTAATTCTTACTCCATATACATTTAACTTTGTTAATAATTTTACTTATATGTATTATCAAGCAAGAGAAACTAATGAAGGAAAAAATTTTCAAGCTAGAGCAAACACGTTTCTTGACGGTCTAAAAAATTATGGTGAATACAATAAATTATATAAAGCTGAAAGAAAAAATTCTGATATAATTTTTAAAGAAAATTATTATGAAAAATATATTTTCTTAAATAGAATTAATCCTGTTAAAATTCACGATAATTTTATAATAATCAAAAAATCTACTAATAAAGTTGAACAGGAAAATATAAAAAAGTATGAAATAAATAAAATTATTTCAATTTTACCACAACCTATAATTAAACTATTTGATAAAAATTTTAATAAAATTAATTATAAATTCTCTACAGCCTCTTATTCATATAAATTTATTGATCCCAAACTCGAAAATCCCTCGTTCATTGGCTCTTTTGCAATGAGTCTTTATATTTATTTTAATTATTTCTCTTTTGTGTTTCTAATTCCGTTTGCTTTTTTAATATTTTTTATCTCGGATGTTTTTACAAATAAGATGAACAAATTATCACCAATTATTATATTTTTGTTGTTTAGTACACCCGGAGGTCTCGTTAATTCTTTTGCATTTTCAGAAATATCCAAAATCTTATATTTCCTGTTAAGAGAAATTCCACAATTATTATTATTTATGTATATTTTAAGTAAAATATTTAATTGGAAAAATAAAATTAATTAATAATTTTTTTTAATTGATTGTATAAATTGGTTTCTCTGAAAAAAAATTTCAATCCTGATTTTTCTGCGCACAATTTATCTTTTTTGCTATCACCAATCATTATTGATTTTTTTGTATCAATTAACCATCTACCTAAGATATTTTTAATCATTTTATTTTTTGGCTTTCTACACATGCATTTTTTTAAATATTTGCCTCTAGCTTTTGTTGGGTGGTGAGGACAATACTCAATATCGTCAATAAATATGTTTTTTTTAATTAAAAATGTTTTGATATTATTGGTTAGAGTATGGAATTGATCCTCTGTAAAATAACCTCTACCGATACCAGATTGATTTGTAATTATAAACAAATAATAGTCTTTTTGATTAATAAATTTCAATCCTTTTATTGAGCCAGGCATCCATTTAAAATTTTTAAATTTGTGCACATAACCAGTATCAAAATTTATTACACCATCTCTATCTAAAAAAACAGCAGGTTTTTTAAACTCATTAGATAAAAACTTTGCTCCTCTTATGAAATTTTTTTTTGTTCCTATATCAAGGAAATTCGAATTAATATAATTTCCAATAACTTTACCTTCATTGATCAATGGAGGTAAAATGTCTTCTTCTAGTGAAGTTTTCTTAAGACTTATTTTATCAAGAAACTCTTTTTTTAAAAAATATACTCCACTATTCATATATTTTATGTCGTTTTTTGTATTAATAATTTTTTTTTTATTAATTGATAGAGAAGATAATTTATTATTTGTTTCATAGTTATTATTTTTTAAAAGCATCATTTTTACCAAATTTGATTTCAGTTTTAGAAATTTTTCTAATTTATAATTAAAAAAACTATCACCATTAATGAGTAAAAAATTTTTAATTTTTTTTGTTTTCAGTTGTCTTAATGCTCCAGCTGTTCCAAGTAATTTTTTTTCAATTATCACTTCAACTTTAATTCCATTTAAGACTTTATTATTAAATTTTTTAAAATGTTTACTTTTATAACCTGCTAATAAATAAATTTTGTTAAAATTATATTTTTTATAAAAGTTAAGTAGGTACGTAATAAACTCTATATTATTAAATTTTAAAAGTGGTTTTGGTAAATTTTTTTTTAAGCCACGCAATCTACTACCTTTTCCCCCACAAAGTATTACAAGATCTAATTTTGAAAAATTCATTTTTAAAAAAAAATTGAAATTAAATATTTATTCTACTTGTATAGGATCCTCTTTCTAGTATAGAAACATTAAAAAAAGATAATTTGTTATTACTTAATATTTTTGTAATTTTTAACTTATTCTGCGGTTTAAAAAATAATAAAATAAAACCACCTCCACCTGCTCCAGATATTCTGTATGCATATATATGTTTATTTATTTTTTTTATAATTGATTTAATTACTTTTGTTTCAATTAAATTTGAGGTATTTTTTTTTAGTGCATTGCCCTCATTAATTAATTTTAATGTTTCACTAAAATTCCCTTTTTCAATCAATTTTGTAAATTTGGCAGTATTCTCAGAGATTTTTCTAAAATATTTTAAATTTTTTTTAAAATTGTTAATTTGATCAGAAATAACTATATCCGAAACTCTTGATGATCCAGAAAAAAAAACTATTGATGATGTATCAAGAAACAATTTTAAATTATCTTTTATCTCCAAATGTTTAAATGTCTTTTTATTTTTATGAAAGAATAGGTGCAACAGTCCCCCATAAACAGCTGGATAGTAATCTTGAATACCACCTTTCTTTTGACACAAAACTCTCTCAATAAAATATGTATCTTTAATTACCGTTTGTTTTGCAACTTTTATTTTAAAATATTCACATAAACACATGTATAAAGAGACAGTTATTGATGATGATCCCCCTAAACCTGATCCTACAGGAACATCGCTGAATGAAATTATTTCAATATTATTATTTTTATCTTTTTTATATTTTTCACAAATAAAATTATAAACTTTTGATGCTAGATAATAATCATCTTTACTAGATTTTATTTTTTCTAATTTTTTTTTTTTTTTTAAATCTAAGGAGTTAAAAATGACTCCTTTATTTTTATGTTTTTTTATAATTGTTGTTATGTAAAGATTTATAGCAAAATTGAGTACATTTGATTTTATTTTTTTAAAATAAATAGGTAAGTCAGAGCCGCCACCAGACAAAGATAGTCTCAATGGAGTTTTGTTTATAATCATTTATCTAATAATAATATCTTTATCATTGGAAACTCTCTGCCTCCAATAATTAAGAAGATCTAACATTGTTTTTTTGAAGTTTATACTTGGCTTCCATCCAGAAATCTTTTTAAATTTACTTGTATCAGGAATTTGTAAATCTGCATCAATTGGTCTTAGTCTTTTCTTATCAATTACAATTTTAAATTTTTTTACTGTAGAAAAACTTATTAATGTTTTAAGCATATTTCCTACAGTACAGCTGTAATTGCCACCAATATTAAACGCTTCTCCTTTAATAAATTTTGGACTAATTTTCATTAACATTGCATAGGCTCTTACAGCATCCCTAACATCTGCGTATGTTCTCATTGATTTTAAATTTCCAACTTTAATTATAGGCTTTGAATACTGTTTTTCAATTAAAGCAATTTGCTTCGCAAAACTAGATTCAGCAAACACATCTCCTCTTCGTGGACCAGTATGTGTAAACATTCTTGTAACAACAACATTTAAATTAAATGCATCAGCAAAATACTTTCCAATAAGATCAGTGCCAACTTTTGAAATTGCATATGGTGAAGCTGGATAAAAAGGACAATCTTCTCTAATTGGCAGTTTCTCTTTTTTAACACGACCAAATACCTCAGATGATGAGCAGACATGAATCATTTTAGGTTTTGATATATCTTTTATTGCGTTAAGCAAATTCATAGTTCCAATTATGTTTGTATTTAATGTATCGTTCGGAATCACAAAGCTTGTTTGTGGAAAACTTTGAGCTGCCAAGTGAAAAACATAATCAGGCTTAAAAGATCTAATAATTTTTTGTAATGAATAAAGATCATTCATGTCAGCATAATCTAGAAATAATCTTTTTTTTTTATTAATTTTATCTAATAAATGTTTAATATTATCGGTTGGGCTTCGCCACCTACAAACACCGAGAATATCATGATTAGTATTTTTCAGTATATAATCTACAAGATGAGAGCCAACCATACCAGTCACACCTGTAATAAATACTTTTTTCTTCATAAATGAAATTCTTAAATAAAATTACTAAGCATATTATTCAATTTTTCAATCAGATTAAGTATTAAATATTTTTTTTTTAACTTTCTTCAGAATTGTTGGATAAATAAGCAATATAATTAGTAATATTAATGAGCAAATTACATTAATTTTAAAAATAATTATATAGTCAAATTTTAAATTAAGATAAAAAAATATAATTAAAATAGAAATAGAGGTTATAAAAAAATTAATAATACTAATTTTAAAAAATTTATTTAGACTTTTGTCTATTAAAAATAAATACTCGTTAAACTTAACTATAATTGAGTCAATCAAAATTAAAGTAATTAGAAATAACGAAATTTCATAATTATTCTGTGTCCAAAAATTATAAATAGTTAAACCAAATAAATATAAAAAAATACATATAAAAATTGATAAAAATAAAAATAAAAAATAGAAAGATTTCAAATTTTTATATAACTTTTTAAATTGTTTCCTACTATAAGCCTCAATAATTTCATATTCAAATACAGAGAAAATTATTGACAAAAATCTACTTGGTAAAAAATAAAATAAAGTTCGACACGTTGAAAACATACCAACAATTAAAGGGCTAAAAAATAAACCAATAAGAATCACTTGAAAATTATTTTTTAATATTGTGCTTATTAATTCAAATATATGACCTCCACTGTCTTTAATCAAAGTCAATATGTAGTTTGATTTTACATATTTAAGCTCAAAATATATCCCTGATTTACTTGAGTATAAAAAAAATACAAAAGTTTTTAAAATATTTAAAATTAAAAAAATAATTGGAAGTATTATGAAATTATTAGTAAAAAAATATGATATTATTAATAAAATTTTTAGAGTTAAATCAAATACCAATATAATATTGTTAGTAATATATCCTTTTCCTCTATAATTTATTTTTACAATAAAAATAGAATTAATTAAAAAAAACAAAAAGGATAAAATTATTGCAATTAAGCTAATCTTAACCTGATATGAGTTTAGCTCATTTAAAATTTGTAAATTAAAATCAAAATTTTTTAATACAAAATAAAACAACAATAAAAAAATAAAAAAATTTAATAAAATTATTATTAAAAAATTGCTATAAATGTTTGAAAGTTCTTTAATTTTTTTTTGATTAAAATAAAAAGACATTTTATTTGATATGGGTGTAACCAGATCGACATTTAAAATAGATATGGAATATGGTATCGCGATTAAGAACATCCAAATACCAAATTTATCAACACCCCAGGTACTTATCATTAATGTTGGAAAAAATAATTGAGATAAAATATAGAAAAAATTGTTATTAAATTTTGAAATTAAATTTTTTAAAATTCTTTCTTTTTGTTTTTTGTGTAAAACAAAATTTAACATTTAATATAAATTTATTTTTTTAATTAAATTAACTTCTATCAAAAAATAAAGATTTTTGAGACATAATCATTGCTTAGAAACTAGAATCTTATTATTTAATTCTTCAGTATAATCGTCCCAGCTTTTTCTCGAATCTACTTTTGATGCGTTATAAGACAATTCACTAAGCATGTTTTTATCTGAAGCTAAAATTTCCAAATTTTCAACTATTTTATCACTGTTACGTATAGGAACCACTTTTCCACATTTACTTTCATTTACATATTCTTCAGCGCCAGAATTTGTTGTTACAATTACAGGGCATCCACAAGCCATAGCTTCATTTATAACAATACTATATCCATCCTCAAGTGTAGGCAAAACAAATACGTCAGCTAAATTATATAATTTTATCAATTCAGCTTTGTTAGTTTTGCCGTGGAATATTATTTTATCATTACCTTTAATTTTATCTAAAAAAAATTCATAATCTAAAATTTTTGGTCCTGCAATATGAAGCTTTTTGTTTGGATGACTAAATTTTTCAAATGCTTCAAGTAAATAATGAAGACCTTTTCTTAAAGATAATTGTCCCACAAACAAAATATCAAATGTGTTTTTAGTTTTTTTATTTTCTGTAACTTTAAAGTCATCTGTATTTACTCCAAATCTTACTTCAATTATATTTTTGTGACCTTTGTTAATAAAGCTGTCGGTAACAAATTTTGATGGAGTTAAAATAAAATCTGCGTTTTCATATTCATAAATTTCGTTCTCAATTTTCCAATTGCTAAATTCAAGATCTAAAATATTTTTTAATTTATATGATTTATATTCATCTTCTAAAATACTTTTTTGATAATTTACATGAGAAGATGATCTCTCACATATAAAAATTTTTCCCATTTCTTTAAATTTATCTAAAGACCAATATCCACTTCCTGATATTGATAACATTACATCAGAATTTTCAAAATATTTAATTGCGGTTTTTGAAATTCTTTTTGCGTTAGCGTATTGTAATTGATCTCTTATTTTATTAAGGAAATTGTTTTGAGTGCCTCTAAGTATATAATCAAACATTACATATAATGGAAATGAATCAATTTTCTCTGAAGGAATATTATATTTTTTTGATTTAAAGTTTGGATATCCAGTTACAAGTTTAACTAACTGTCCTTTTTTATTTAAAGATTTAGCAACATCAAAATAATGCCATTTCGAATGACAAGTAGTTAAAAAATTTAATTTTCTCATCTAATATATGATATTTATAATTATATTATTATAATATTCTACAATGAAACAAATATTAATTTTTTATCCTTATATTGATGCGTTTGGTGGCATAGAAAGAAATATAATTTCATTTGTATCCTCAATAGAAAAAAGAAACATTGATTATAGAATTATTTGTTTTAGGAATTCTATTAATTGGAGAAAATACAATAGAAACAAACCTATAAAAATTAAAATTCTTGGAGGTAAAAATCATTTAGATTGTATTATTAAATTAAGAAATTATTGTAAAAAAAAAAATCCATTGGGAAAAGTTCTTTGTTTCGGGGAAAAAGGTTCTTTTTTTGCGTATTTATCTGGATTAAATAATTTTGCTATCCATTATACTGATCCACCTCAAGTTAATTTTGAATTTTTAAGTAAAAAAAATTTTTTTAAAAGCTTACAAAGAAAATTTGCTCTTAAAATATGCAATTTAGGGCTTTTAAAATCTAAATGTGTAATCGTTACTACAAAAAAAAATAAGCTTAATATAAAAAAAATTTTCAATGTTAATGCAAAAGTAGTTTATTCGGCTGGTTACACTTTTCATAAAATAAAAAAATTTCCAGTTAAAAAATTATTCAAAAATAAAACAATTAACCTACTGTCTGTTGGTAGATTATCGATTAATAGAAACATTGATTGGTTAATACATCTAATTAATTTTTGTAAAATCAATGAGAAAGATTTGTATGATAAAATAAAGTTAAATATTGTAGGTGATGGTGAACAAAAAAATGAAATAGTTAGTTTAGTAAATAAATATAAAATAAAAAATAAAGTAAAATTTAATTTTGTTGCCAGCGACGCTCAAACAAAAAAAATTTTATTAAATACTGATATATTTTTATTGCCTGCTGTCCAAGGATATGGTTTACCTGCATTAGAGGCGTTGTATTTAAATATACCTGTAGTTATCAATCATTACTCTAGAATATCTGAAATATTAAAAAACAATCCATGGGTTTCGCTGACAAAAAATAATAAAAAAGATTTTATAAACAAATCTATAAATCACATTAAATTAATGAGTTTAAAATTACCAAATTATAATTTTTTAAAAAATTTACCTACAGAAGAAAGTTTTTCTTCAAATGTCGCGAAAATCTGCAGATGGTGGTAATAATTTTATCTTTCAATCAAATAATTTTCTAGAACTAGCACATCCATTTTTGTTCTAAGAAAACAATTAAGAGCCTCTTCGGGAATATTAATTATTGGTTCATTTTCATTAAATGATGTATTTAAAATTAAAGGAACTTTGGTTATTTCAAAAAATTCATTTATCAAATTATAATACTTTGAATTAGTTTCTTTGTATACTGTCTGTAACCGCCCGGAACCATCTATATGAGTAACTGCAGGAATTGTTCTACGTTTATCCTCTTTTATTTGATAAACTTTCATCATAAATGGTACTTCATCATCTACTTCAAACCACTCGCTCACGTGTTCTCTCATAATTGATGGTGCAAAAGGCCTAAAACTCTCTCTTTTTTTAATTTTTTTGTTTAAAATATCTTTCATATTTGCATTTCTTGGATCTGCAAGAATGGATCTGTTGCCCAGTGCTCTTGGACCCCATTCCATTTTACCCTGAAACCATCCAACAACTCTTCCTTCAGAAATATATGTAGCAACTTTTTTAGTCAAATCATCAAATAAACTAAAATAACTAATTTTACATTTTTCAATATTTAATTTTTTTTCATTATTTTTTAATAATTCACTGATGTAATTGTTGTTGTAAGAATTGCCATAATATGAATGTTTCATTGCAAATCTTGATTCATTTCTTAAAATTTTATGCCACAAATAATAAGAAGACCCTAATGCTCCACCAGCATCACCTGCTGCAGGTTGAATAAATACATTCTTAAATGGTGTATTATTTTTAATTTTACCATTAGCTACAGAATTCATTCCACAACCACCTGAAATACAAATATTTTCATTTTTATATTTATTATAAAGATTATTTAAAATGTTAAAAAAAGCTTCTTCATATATAACCTGAACAGAATGGGCTAAATCTTTGTGAGCTTGATTGATCTCTTCAAATTCTTTTCTCTCAATTTCCAATAATTTTATTAAATCTTCTGAGTATAAATCATCTAAATAGACTTCTCCATCATCCCATCTGTAATTAATATTTTCTTTATGAAACTTAAAATATTTAAGATTTAAATTATATTTTCCGCTTTTATGTAGTGTAATTAACTTTTTTAATTTATTAACAAGAGTTGGTTTTCCATAAGGAGCAAGTCCCATAACCTTGTATTCATCTCCATAATTTTTAAAGCCTAAAAATTGAGTTATTGATTGATATAAAATTCCTAATGAATGAGGAAAAAAAATTCTATCATCAACTTTAATATCTAGTTTGCTACCAAGACCCCATGCTGTACTTGTAAAATCACCAAAGCCATCAACAGAAATCAAACATGATTTCTCAAAAGGTGATACATAAAAAGCTGAGGCTAGGTGTGCATTGTGATGTTCAACATTTACTATTTTTCCATTAAATTTTTCATTTGGATATTCTTTTTTTAAAATATCACTTATATTTTGATATTTTGAACGATTTTTAATTCTATCCAAAATCAATCTCAGACTTGGTTTATATTTTAAAATATGGAATATTTTTTTTAGTAAATTTACATTTGGATCTCTGTTAATGCAGATATAATCGACATTAGATATGTTTATATTGCAAGCTTTTAAACAATTTTTAATAGATAAAGTTGGAAAACCAGCCCAATGTTTAACTCTTCGCAGTCTTTCTTCTTCAATGGCAAATATCAATTTTCCGTTATGAATAATACATGCAGATGAATCCGCATGATAAGAATTAATTCCCAAAATATACATATGTATTATTATTTATTATTAGCATACAAAAAAAAGAAATAATTTGATATCTATTAGTTAATTAAATATGAAATGTGCTTTAATAGGAACATCAAAGTTTGCAGAAATTCATTTTGAACAGCTAGTAAGAATTAATTATACAGAAATAACGCTCATTTCAAGAAATTTAGAAAAAAACAGAACATTAATTAAAAAATTAAAAAAAAAATACCCAAGAATAAAAATATTATTAAATAAAATTGATATTTTAAAGAAAAAAAAGTTCGATCTTATAGATATATGTTCTTCAAATCATATTCATCAGAAACATTTGGAGGTTGCTAGCAAAACAAAATCAATAATATTAATTGAAAAGCCAATTATTTCATTATTGAAATTAAAAAATTATAAAAATTTTATTAATAGAATTTATAAAAATAACAAAAAAATAATTGTTCTATATCAAATGTTATATTTGGCACAAACATTCAAAAAA
>MDTD01178501.1_pt1 | contig 10563 bp, 8 predicted proteins | sample 811221 | NCBI WGS metagenome assembly MDTD01 (sample SAMN05326646, study PRJNA326480) | marine metagenome | isolation source: seawater | place: Pacific Ocean: South West | collected 2011
AATTTTAATTTTTTCTTTTTTTAGTCTTTCGGTATTTTTGTTTACAAATAGATCGCTTCCTTGAACTTTAAATCCTTTTCCTTTCATTATTAATGATAAACCACTCATTCCTATTCCACCGATTCCAACAAAGTGAATAACTTCAGTTTTTGCTAATTCAATTTTCATTAATAGTTTTTAATATTTTTTCATTAACATTTGACCAGGTATTTTGGTAATTAAATTTTTCTAAATTTTCCTTTTTTATTTGATAATCACTTTTATTATCTAAAATTTCTTTTAAAAGATCTTCAATTTTCTCCTCAAAAAATTCCTGTTCAATTACCCAACAACATCCATGATTTTTGTAATAATTTGCATTTTCCAATTGATGATTATCTTTAGATGTTGGTAAAGGTACAGCTATAAATGGAATTTTCAAAACTAACAATTCTGCTAAAGTAGAAGCCCCTGCTCTAGTGATGCATAAATCAGCTTGATGGATAATGTCTTCAAAATTTTTTTCAAAACTAAAAATTTTGTTTTCAATATCATTTTCATTGTAAAAATCTCTTAATGACAAAATATTTTTTTCATTCGTTTGATGTATAATTTTTATTGGTTTTTCTTTTGAAACATTATTAATCATATCTTTTAATTTATAATCAAAAATACTTGCTCCTTGACTTCCTCCTACAATTAATAAAGTAAATTTATCTTTAATTTTTTTTTGAGTTTTAAGATTATAGATAGATTCTTTTACCAATGGATTTATGATTATCATTTTAGATTTATAATCATCAGGGTAATTTTTTATTTGATTTGTGTAACAAAAAATTTTTTTACATACATTTAAAAAATATTTGTTCGAACGGCCTAATACTTGATTAGGCTCTAATAAATAAATGTTTAAATTTTGCATTTTTGCTGCCAGAATTATCGGTAACGACATATATCCACCTGTAGAAAAAATTTTTTCTATTTTTTCTTTTTTTAAAAAACAAAAAGATTTTATAGTTAAAAAAATAATTTTAATAAGATTAAACGGTAAAAAAAAAATATTGTTTAATTTTGGTGTATCTATTATTTTAAATTTGTAAAAAGTTGTATTTAAATATTTTAAACCTCTTTTATCTGTAGATAAAGTAACATTTGCTTGATCTGATAAATGATCATAAAGAATTGTAGCTGGCAATACATGCCCACCAGAACCACCTGTTGAAATCAAAAAATTTTTTTTCATCTAATTAATTTTTCTCTTTGTTAAATTGAGGATAATACCGGATAAAATTGAAATACTTACAATCGAAGACCCACCATAACTTATAAAAGGAAGTGTCATTCCAGTTGTTGGTAGTAATCTTATATTTACACCAACATGTATCAAAGTTTGAACTAAAACAAGACTTATGCATCCTACAAGAACTAATTTTGTCCTTTCTTCATTTTCTAAATAAACTTTTTTAAAAACAGAATAAATGAATATTAAAAACATCAATAAAATTAAAATTATGGCAATCACACCAAATTCCTCTGAAATTACTGATATTATATAATCAGTATGCGCCTCTGGGACTCTATTTTTAAGAGTTCCTTCACCAATACCTTTGCCAAAATATCCTCCACTCACAATTGAGTCGATTGCTTTCTCAGATTGTGCATTGTGTGTGCCTGTTTCGGTATTGAAAAAAGAGATAATTCTATTTTTGATATATATAAACTTTGGCATTAGGCTAATAGAAAAAAAAAGGGCCAATGATAAAACTATACAAGATGAGATTAAAAAAAAAATATTTATTCCTGAAATAAAAATTAAAACTGACCAACAAAATAAAACTAATAAAGATTGACCTATGTCAGGTTGTATTGCCAATAAAAAAACTATTATTAGAGTTATTAAAAAAGTAATTAAGTATTTAAAATAAACATTAGTAAATTTTTCACTAGTTAAAATTAAACTTATCATAATTATCAGAAACGGTTTTACTAATTCAATAGGCTGAAATCTTGGTAAAAAAAATAAATCTATCCATCTTTGTGAATTGTTTACTTCGATTCCTACGATAGGCACTAAAAATAGGGTAAATAGCGAAAACAAAAAAATCAATGGAGAAATCTTAAAAAGTTTTTCCTCTTTAACTGATGATAAGATTATGATTATCATGATACCAAAAAGAACAAAAGATAAGTGTTTAAAAAAAAATGTATAATCGTTGGTATTTAACTTATCTGAAACAAGCAAAGATGTTGATACAAGTGAAAAGAATAATCCTGTAACAAATAACAAAACAATTATTAAAAAAAGAAATTTATCTATATTTTTCCACCACTCATAATAGAAATTATAAATTGGTTTGTTATATGCCATTTAAATTTACCTTAACTAATTTATTAAAATATAAACCTCTATCTTCAAAATTTTTGAAATTATCAAATGATGCAGCACACGGACTAAATAAGATTGTTTTATTTACAAATTTCTTTTTTCTTATAATTGAAGATATACCCTTGAAAGCCGCTTTAAGACTGTGAAAATTCTTATAATCTATTTTTCCCTTTAGCTCTTTATTAAAAAAACTCTTATTTTTCCCATATACAAAAGCTTTGATATTCTTAAAATATTTTTTTGGTAATTTAAATTTGTCTCCTTTTTTATTAATTCCTCCTAATAACCAATAAATATTTGAGTTGGATTTTAAAAGACTAATTGAAGAGGAAAAACTTGTGGATTTAGAGTCATTAATTATTGTTAAATATTTTCTTCTTAAAATGACTTGTTGACGATACTTTAAACCATTAAATTCCTCTAAAGTTTTAATCAAAAGTTTTCTTTTAATCTTGAATTTTTTTGAAATTTCTAAAACAAAAGACAAATTTTCTTGATTAGCATCAGATAAAAAATATTTATTTTTGAGATTTTTAAGTTGATGATCAATTTTTTTTGTATTAACACGAATAATCTTAACGGAATATTTTTTTGATGCGAGTTCTTTCTTAGTAAGTAGATCATCCTTATTCACAAATGCTAATTGACCTTTAAAATGACTTTTTAATAATTTAAATTTTGCATTAATATAATTCTTAAGAGTTTTATGTCTCTCTATATGATCTGGTGACAAATTTAGTATTGCTGAATATTTTGACCTAAAAATTTTACTGTATTCAAGTTGATATGACGAGGCTTCAATAACAAAAATTGTTTTTTTTTTTACATTTTTGACAGATAAGATAGGAAATCCAATATTCCCAACTAATTTAACATCAAATTTTTGACTTGATAGAACCTTAAACATTAATTGACAAGTTGTTGATTTACCGTTCGTGCCGGTAATTGTAATACAATCGTTTTTATAAAAAGAATAAAATACATCTAAATCTGAGTAAATTTTATTATAATTTTTTTTTAGATATTTTGACAATTTGCATTTTTTAATATCTATACCAGGGCTAATGATAATCTGATCAAATTCAGATTTTAAGATTTTTTTAAAAGTTAATAGGTTTTTTTTAATTTTTAGATTATTTCTTGGATGAAAATCATCATACAAAAAAACTTTACTTTTAGTTTTCAAAAAATTAAAAGTAGATAAACCACTTTTGCCCAAGCCATAAATTAATATTTTTTTTTTTAAAAAAATACTCAAGTTGATGCCTCTTTATCTTAGTTTGAGTGTAGCTAAACCAATCATTGCTAAAATTATTGATATAATCCAAAATCTAATTACAACTGTCGATTCAGGCCAGCCTTTTTTCTCAAAGTGATGATGAATTGGTGCCATTTTAAAAATTCTTCTGCCAGTTAATTTAAAAGAAATTACTTGGACCATAACTGAAAGTGCCTCTAAAACAAATAAACCTCCAGTTATTGCCAAAACAATTTCATGCTTTGTAATAATGCCAACTGCTCCTAAAGATCCTCCTAAAGATAAAGATCCAGTGTCTCCCATAAAAATTTTAGCTGGTGGCGCGTTAAACCATAAGAATCCCAAACACGCTCCTATGATTGCGCCACAAAAAATTGATACCTCACCTGTTCCTTCAATATATAAAATTTGCAAATATTCAGAAAAAACAATATTTCCAGTAATATAGCTTATAAAAGCAAAGCAGCTCGCAACTAAGATTACAGGAACTGTAGCTAGACCATCCAAGCCATCGGTTAAATTTACTGCGTTTGAAGAGCCCACAATAACAAAAATAGAAAAGGGTATGAAAAACCATCCAAGATTTATTGCGAGATTTTTAAAAAATGGGAAATAAAGATTTTTAAATTCATCGTATTCAACAAAATAGGTTAGAATTATTAGACCGATCATCGCTAAAAAAATTTGCATAATTATTTTAAACTTAGAAGAAATTCCTGTTGAACTCCTAGTTTTAATTTTTTTATAATCATCAAAAGCACCTAGAAGTCCAAAAACCGTTACTATATATATACAAAATAAAATATATATATTTTTTAAGTCAGCCCATAGTAAGACTGAACTTATTAAGCCCAACAAAATAATTAAACCTCCCATTGTGGGTGTTCCAATTTTTTTTACTATATGATCAGTTGGCCCATCCACACGAATAGGATCAAAAATTTTTCTATTAGAGAAAAGTTTGATAAATGGTGCACCTATTAAAAGTGTAATTAATAATGATGTAAAAAATGCTAACCCAGTTCTAAAAGTAATATACTTGAAAACATTTAAAAAAGTAAAGCTATCAACATATTTTAGGAGAAATTCATATAACATATTGACCTCTTTGTTTTAGATTATTAGATAATTTATAAAGACCTGTGGAGTTTGATCCTTTTATCATTAGATGATCATTATTTTTAAAATTCTCGTCTATTAAATTAACTATGTTAAATTTATTGTCTAATATTTTTGCTTTTTTATTAAATTTCAAACCTTTAAAAGTCTCTTTAATATATTTTCCAACAACATACACTTTATTAATTTTTGTTTTATTAACAATTTTACTTATAAGTCTGTGTTGCGTAACAGAATGCTTGCCTAATTCAAGCATATCTCCTAACAACAGTATCTTTCTAAAACCTTTAGTTTCCAACTTATCGAAATTTTCTATTGCACTTCTTAATGACAAAGGGTTTGAATTATAAGATTCATCAATTAAAAAAATTTGCTTGTTTTTAATCTTTATTCTTGAAATATCACCTCTACCATTAGGTACTTTGGTATGTAAGAAAATATTTTTTTTTAATTTTTTAATATCTACAAATGATTGTATAATAGCAATTGTTCCTAATATATTATATATATTGGTTTTATAATCGTTGTAAGAATAAAAAGAAATAGTCAATCCATTAACACTAACAAATATCTCATATCTATTTGTTTTTTTTTTAATTCTAATTAATTTTATCATTGAAGATTTATTGTTTATGCCAAAAGAGATTATTTTTAATTCTTTTTTGACGGCAAGTTTCTTATGATAATTATAAAAATAATCATCCTTATTTAAAACTACTGTTCCATTTTTAGTTATATTTTTTATTATCTCAGCTTTAGCTTCAGCAATCTTGTTTATACTTTCAAAATTTTTTGAATGTGCATAACTTATATTTGTTATTACTCCTAAATCAGGCTTAATTATTTTGGTTAAGTTATCAATCTCACCTCTTTTATCCATTCCAACCTCAAATACACCGTATTCATCATTTTGTTTTAGATTAAACAAACTTACGGGCACTCCATATTTATTGTTAAATGATTTAGGGGAAAAAGTTGTTTTTGATATTTTTTTAAACGTATTTCCCACCATTTCTTTTAAACTAGTTTTTCCACAACTACCCGTAATTGAAATTATTTTTGCATTTATATTTTTTCTAAAAATAGATGCACAATTTGATAAAAAACTCAGTGAATTTCTTACCTTAATCTGTCTCGATAGTGAATAATTTTTATTTATCTTGTTAACAATTGCAAAATTTGTTTTTTTTCTAAAAGCTTCTGCTACAAAATTATTACCATCATTTCTCTTTCCTTTTATAGCAAAAAAAACATCGTCTTTTTTTATCATTTTAGAATTAATAGATATATTTTTAATAATTGATTTAGTTTTTATTTTTGAATTAGATAATTCTCTTATTATATTCATTTTTAAATCATTTGATAAAAATTTATTTTTATTTTTTATAGAGTTTAAAATTACTTTCTGATCAGAAAAATATAATTTTGTATTACCGTAATCTTGAATTTTTTCATGACCTTTACCCGCTACTAATAGTAATTCTCCTGTATTAAGACTCATGACGGCTTCATGAATCGCTTTTTTTCTATCAGGTAATTCTTTTACTTTAATTTTTTTAATTCCTTTTTTTATATCCATTCTTATTTTTGATGGGCTCTCTTTTCGTGGATTGTCATCAGTCAAATAAATTTTATCTGAATATCTCTCGGCAATTTTTCCCATTAGAAATCTTTTTTTTTGATCTCTCTCTCCACCACAACCAAAAACTAAACTTATCTTTCTATCAGGAAATTGTTCTTTAATATTTTGAAGAGACATCTCTAATGCCTCAGGTGTATGAGCATAATCTAAAATAACCCTGCTTTTATTTTTGATCTTCCCAATTTTTTCAAGTCTTCCTTCAACCGGTTTTATCTTGTGTATTACATTGGTTATTTTTTCAAATTTTAATCCACTTTGATAAGCAGCCAATATAGACATTAACATATTTTTAATTTGTATTTTACCTATTAGATTTAATACTATTTTATAATCTCTTTTATTAAATCTTATTTTGAGAATTTGTTTTTCATTATCAAATCTATGTGAAATTAATTCAATTCCTTTTTTTTTATTAAAAATAAGATTTAAATTTATGTTTTTTTTTAATGAAATTTTTCTAATTGCATTAAATTGTGGAATATGAGCATCAGTAATAATATTTCCTTTTTTTGCAATCAGTTTATCAAATAAATATAATTTAGACTTAAAATAACTTTTCATATTTTTGTGATAATCTAAATGATCATGAGATAGATTGGTAAATATTCCTGTATCAAATAATAATCCATCTAGTCTATTTTGTTCTAGACCATGACTGGAGGCTTCCAATATCACGTAATCAATTTTTTTATTTTTTAAATCATTAAGAATTGAGCTTAAAGTAATTGGATCTAAAGTTGTGTTTTGAATTTGTTTTTTTTTTCCTCTGGATTTGATGCCTATAGTTCCTATAGATGCGACTTTTTTCGAATTTAGATTTAATATTTGATAATAAAAATCTGCTACAGAAGATTTTCCATTAGTTCCAGTAACAGCTAAAATCTTTTTAGGTCGTTTATTAAATATTTTATAAGAAATCTCTGCGAGTAATTTTCTTGGATTATGAAAATTTAAAAAGATGACATTTTTTTTTTGGAGAGTGATTTTTTTTTCTGAAATTATTATTTTTGCGCCTTTTTTAATAGCCAAATCTATAAAATCATTTCCATCGAATTTATTTCCTTTTAAAGCAAAAAAAATATTATTTTTTTTTACTTTAGAAGCGTTAAAAGAGATACCAGAAAAAAAAACATCTCTATATTTTTTACTAATATGAGGAATAAAGTCTTTAAGTAGCATCTTTTAGTTAATTTCACTGTATTTTGTGGCTAAAATTGGCCCAATTTTTTCAACTATCTTGCCTGTGACCTCAACAACTGTCCAACCAGCAGTGTTGAAAGGAGTACCTTTGTATTTAATATTAGATCCATCTCTATAATTATATATATAATCCTTGTTAGGTTTGGGTTCATCAAGCATAACTGCTAGAACAAATTTTGGTTTAGAAGTTGGAAACACTGAAATAAAAGAATTTATTTTTCTTTTAGAATAGTTTCCATCAATACTTTTTTGGGCTGTACCTGTTTTACCTCCAATTTCATAACCGTTGATATTTGCTAAAGATGCAGTCCCCTCTTTTGTAGTCACTATTTTTCTTAAAATAGGCAAAATATTTTTAGAAACTTTTTCATCTAAAATTTTCTTTTTGTAATATGCCTTATCTTTTTTTATTAACTTAGGATGGATATCATAACCTCCATTTACTATTATTGAGTAAGCTTTTGTTAATTGAAGTAATGTAGTAGTAATACCATGACCGAAAGATGCTGTAGCTAAAGGACATTTTCCCCATTTAAATCTGATTGGAGTTCCTACTTCTTCTATATCGAAATTCATCTTTTCTAAAACCCCAATTCTTGAAAAAAATGATCTCAATTTTTCTTCTCCTAATTTTTGTCCAATTCTAACAGATCCAATATTACCAGATCTAACCAAAATTTGTTCAGCAGTTAAATTTGATGGTAATGTCTTATCATACTCTCTTATTGTGAATCCAGCGCAAGTCAGAGATTTTGGTAAATTGGTGAATTCTGTTTGAGCTGAAATAATTTTTTCATCAAATGCAGCAGCTAAAGTAAAAGTTTTAAAAACAGATCCAAATTCATAAACTCCTTTTGTTGCTCTATTTATAAATCTAATATCAGAAATTTTTTCTCTTTTATTTAGATCAAAATCTGGCAAAGAAATTAATGATATAATTTCACCATTATTTACATTCATTAGAATAGCTGCACTTCCTTTTGTGCTAAAAATTTTATTAAATGCGATTAACTCTTTTCTGATTAAAAATTGAATATCTTTATCAACTGTTAACGAGATAGGATTTTGATTTTTTTTTAGCTCTTTATCTAGTGTTTTTTCTAATCCTGATATGCCATTATTATCGTTATCAATTTGACCAATTATATGGCTAAACAAATTTTTTTGTGGATAAATTCTTATAAGATTATCTCTTGGCTCGATTGACTTGTCGCCAAGTTGCATCAATTTTACGTAATCTTCCTCAGAAACTTTTTTTTCAAAATAAAAAAATTTGCCTTTTTTAATTTTTTTTTTAATTTTATCATAATCTTTATTAGGAAATATTAGTTTTAGATTTAGCAACAACTTTTTTTCATTAATAATTTTATCAGGACTTATCCCCACATCAATTGAGTTGATTGTCTTTACAAGATATTTTTGATTTCTATCTACAATATCAGCTCTATATAAAGTATTAGATATTGACCTTAAATTAATTACTTTTTCGTCTATTTTTTTCCTAGAACCAAGATGAATTAGATGGATAGAATAAATTAAAAAAATAATAAAAAATATAAAAAAAATAAACGAAATTCGATTAAATGAAATATTAAGATTTGATTTACTTTCTTTGTATAAAAAACTTTTATGATTATTTTCAACTATGATTCTAGAATTTTTATCATTCATAAATAAACTTAAATCTTTTAATCTTTAAACCACTCGCGGTTTCATGAATTATATTTATATTTTGAATATTTTTTTCTATTAATTCATTTTCAAAATAAAGATTTTGAAATTCAAGCAATTTTTCAGCAGAACTGAGATAATCATGTTCCAATTTAATGGTATCAAAATCTTTCTTTAAACCTCTTATGTTTTCCTTAGAAGTAAATATTTGATCATCAATTCTTTTTGTTGAATTTTTAACAATTGCAGTAAAAAAAATTAGACAACTTATTAAGGACATTATAAAAATTTTTTTCATAACTCATTTCCAATATTTTCTACATCAATTAAATATTTAAATTTTTCTAAAACATCTGTTTCAAAGTCATAAAAATCAAATTTTTTAATCACATATCTTAGTTTTGCAGATCGTGAGTGAATATTCTCTTTTAATTCTTTCGGAGAAGGTATTTTTGGTTTTTTCTCTAACATGTTAAATAATGTTTCTGGCTGAACTATACTTGGAACATAACGAGAAACACTTTTGTTTTCTGACAAGCTTCTAAAAAAATATTTTACAATCTTATCCTCTAAAGAATGAAAAGTTATAACTGCTAAAATTCCGTCTTTTTTTAAAACTTGTGAGGCTGATATTAAGCCATTTATTAATTCGCTAATTTCCTTATTTACAAATATTCTCAGGGCTTGAAAAACTTTGGTAGAACTATGAACTTTAAAATTTTTTTTTCTTTTTACTTTCTCAATAATTTCTACTAATCCCTGAGTATCTATAACTTTTTTTTTTCTCTCAATTCCAATATTAATTGCAATTTTCTTTGCTTCCTTCTCTTCTCCAAAAAATTTAAAAATTTTTTCTAATTGTAAAACATCAAGTTCATTAATTACATTCTTCGCTGAAAAATCATTTAAACCCATTTGCATATTTAAATCACCATCAAAATTAAATGAGAGACCTTTGGCTGGGTCTTTAATTTGATTATAAGAATATCCTAAATCAAATATTACCCCCAAAACATTTTCATTTTTTAATTTAAGATTTTTTAGTTGGCTAAATTTTGTATTCTTAAAAATAAATCTATTAGGAAACTTCTCAAAAATTTGATCTGCTTTTTTTTTACTTTTTATATCCCTGTCTAAAGCAATAACTTTAGTATTTTTAAAGCTTAAAATCTTTTTTGAATATCCACCTTGTCCGAATGTACAATCTATAAATGTGCCACCATGTTGAGGGGAAATAATGCTAATTAATTCATTTAGCAGTACTGGATAATGTTTTATAGAATCCAGTACCATGGTGGCTTTCATTTA
>MDTD01001427.1_pt1 | contig 10561 bp, 8 predicted proteins | sample 811221 | NCBI WGS metagenome assembly MDTD01 (sample SAMN05326646, study PRJNA326480) | marine metagenome | isolation source: seawater | place: Pacific Ocean: South West | collected 2011
GATGCGATACCCCTGCATGACCGAACCGCCGGGGCAGTTATCGATGACGATGAAGATGGGCAGGTCATCGTTTTCGTTGTTGAAAAAGTGAATCCGTTCGCAGATGTAGTCTGCTGTGCCGGTGATGATCGGGCCGTTGAGTTTGATACGACGGTCGGAGATATAGAGTGTGCCGGTGTCTTTCTCGAAAGGATGATCACGATAGTCAATGTCATCATCAAGCTGCATTTTCTGCTGCTCGTCGATGCTTTTGAGGCTCAACTCGCTTTGTGCCAATTGCAATTCGGTTTGCATGGCGTTGGTCTTGATATTGTTTTCAAGTGTCTGCGTCTGAAATTCAGCCTGCTTGACAGCCATTTCGAGCATGAGCTTGTCGCGTTGATCTTCCAGTTCAGCATACTTTTGGGAATTGCGTGCCTTGTCGAGTTGACGTTCAGTGGAAAGGCGTTCGATCTGGGTTTTCATCTCAGCCAATTCACGTTTGGCGCGGGCTTCGCGGAGTTGCATGAGGGTGTTGATCTCAGCGATTTCGGCTTTTAGGTCGGCACTGTCACGTTCCTGCTTGGCTTTTTCCAGAGAGGAGATGGCTGAAAGTTCCTGCTTTTCCAATTCCATCTTCAACAGGGCGTTGGCCTGACGCTGCTTGGCAAGGGTGGCCTGCATTTGCAAGCGTTCGTTTTCTTCCTTGAGTTCAGCGAGTTCTGCTTCAAGTTGCTTTGAACGCAGTTGCGCTTTGGCGGTGAGTAGCTTGGCTTCTTCGCGGAGTTCGTCGGCTGGGTCGGACTTCTTTTCGACCTTGGCTGAATGAGCTTCTTCGGATTTAGTTTCCGGTTTAGTCGCTGGTTTTTCAGTGGCTTGCTCGGTCATTTTCTCTGCTGCAGCGCGATTGATATGTTCGACTTCATCTGCCGATTTTTCGGTTTCTTTGACCTGCTCAGTTTCGGCAGCAACTTCGACTGCTTCTGCTGTTTCCTGTGCCCAGAGGGTGTTGACGGGCGTAAATGAAAGTGCTGCCATACCCAAGGCCACACTCAATGAATGTCCCAGCTTTGTCATGTAAAGTCTCCTTGTGACTCAGTTGATCAAGTCCATGTCCCGGTCCGTCCGTGATGACTTGTTTGATGCTTACTTAATATAGACACATCAGGTGAGGAAAAGTTTCATGTGTCGGTTTGTTTTTATAATCTGTTAAACATCATAACGTGTCCAGATCATGCAGCATTGCCAATGTGACAGTGTTTTGTCGCAAAATGGGGAAGATCCCTGCGACAAACTGTGTTGGGTTGATGATGTGGTAGCATTGACAGGCAATGCGTATTTGCGCGTCAATTGAGATTGAACGTTGCGAAGATTGGTGCGTGATCCGAACCTGCCAGTTTGGATTCGTCTGCGGGTAAGCCGGTCTTGGACTTGTCCAGATGCTTGATGAGTTGCGGGCCTGCGAGGATGTAGTCGATGGTGCTGCGGTAGGGCTTGTGCAGATAGGTGATGCGATTGTCTGCAGGCAGGTGGCTGTGTGTGTCATGCAGAAAAGCAGGCTTAGCCAACAGGTGTTGGATGGTTTTGCTCTCGGGCGTGTCGTTGAAGTCACCCATGATGGCGATCCAGTGATCGGGATGGGCTATGCGGGTTTGCTCCATGATCTGTCTTGCCATGGTGGCTTCCGCCAATCGCCATTTGCCGGACTCGGGGTCGCCTGAGGTGGAACGCTTACTCTTGAAGTGAACCAGGAAGACGTCAAGAATCTGGCTGTCGGTGACCTGCACGGTGACCTGCACCAAATCTCGGGCGAAGGACCATGTGCGTTTTTCGCCGGGGAGCGTGAGCGTACGGAACTTGTGGCTGGTGATACTGAGAATCGGCAGGCGACTCATCACACCAATCTGAATACCGCGGCCGGAGTTGGATTCGGTGGCACCAAAATACTTGTAACCACACTCAGGCAGCAGGTCCATGGCCATAGCTCGGAGGATGTGATCGTTTTCCAACTCCACACAACCAACCACGTCTGCGTTAATTTCCTTGATGGCCTTGGCGACCGCTTCGATCTGCTCTCTGGGTTTGACGCGCGTGGATTCGTCCTGCGTGTATGGATCATCGTAAATGTCGAACATGTTCCAGAGATTGTAGGCAGCGAGTTTGAGCTGCTTTTGACTGGATTGGGCTTGGAGTGTTGATGGTGCGAAAAACAACGTGACCAGGAACAAACAAACCAGACGACTTGCCAGACGATCAGAACGATGCATGACTGTCCGTTTCGTGAAAAGAGAATTTAACTTCATGCCCAAAGATTATACCGTCTTTGCAGGCGGGGGCGGTGTGGGATGATCGACCCACTGTTTCCAAATCGTTAATTCCAGCAGGGCGAAAAGACGGTGGGTGTTGTCCGCCTGATCATTGACATGCTCAGCGAGCAGGCGTTGGGCAACGGTTTCATCCAGGCCCAGTGTTCCCAATGTGCCGGATTTGAATAGTGATTCAGCCGGTTCGCGAAGCTGGGTTTTAAACCAGTGTCCGATCGGCAGTGCGAATCCCTGTTTACGACGCTTGACGATTTCTTTGGGCAAGACTTGGGCTGCAATCTGACGCAGCAGGCCTTTGGGTTGACCTGAGGGCATCACCAGGGCTGGGGGCAGATGCGTTGCCAACTCGCAGACGCGTGAATCGAGCAGGGGACAGCGGACTTCCAGGCCGACTGCCATGGAGGCACGATCCACCTTGCGGAGCACTTCCATCGGCAGGTAATGCATCAAATCCCAACGCATCGCAGCATGTACCGGATCAACACCTTCAGGCCACTGGGGCATGGCGACATAGGGTTGGGCCGCATCGTGATTCTTGATCCCCAACTCCTTGATTTGTTCTTCATTGAACAGATGCATCATGCTCTTGTACTGCGTTGGCGCATCTTCCTGTCGTGCTGCATCGATCAGACGCTTGACGCGGCTGACCTTGCTCTTGGGGTTGGTGGAGTTGAGCATTTCAGCAGGGACGTGCTTAAGCCACCAACGGTGTTTTTGCAGCAACCGCATCGCGCGATAGCGGTCATACCCGCCAAAGAGTTCGTCACCACCATCGCCGGATAAGGCAACGCGCAGGTGTTTGCGGGTTTCCTTGCTCAACCAATACGTGGGCAGGATTGAACTATCCGCAGTGGGTTCGCCATAGACGCTGATAAGGAATTTCAGATCACTGAAAACGTCGTTGTCCGGGCTTGCCTGCATTTGGGTGTGATCCGTGCCAACATGTTCAGCGACCATGCGTGCGGCATCGGACTCATCGTATTCGACAACGGGCATTTTGACGCTGAAGGTTTTGAGTGGTCCCTGGCCGCGACGCATCAGTTCGTTGTGTGCGTAGTAGGTGACCAATGACGAATCGATGCCACCTGAGAGAAACGCACCCAGTGGGACGTCCGCTTCGAGTCGGTAGTTGATCGCTTCGGTGATGATGCTGGTGGTGTCATCAATGAGATTCAAATCCGAACTGTGACGCGAAGGTTCAGGCGGACGCCAGAACGGGTTGGTTTCATGCTTGCCGGACTTGTGGTCGACAATCATATAATGCCCTGGCATCAGTTCGTGGATGTCATCAAGCAGCGAGTCATAGCTGGTATAACCAAGCCGCAGGTATGTCAGCAGGGCGGATGGGTTGACTTTTGGGACCCCGCCTGCAACGGTTGTGAGTAACGGCGGGATCTGGCTGGCGAAGCAAATGGCTTTACCGGTTTGGCGGATGAAGAGCGGTTTTTGACCGATGCGATCGCGTGCCAGCAGGAGTTTTTTCTTCCCGTCATCCCAGAGCGCGAAGCTGAACATCCCACGAAGACGCTTGGTGAACTGCGGCCCCCATTGTCGGTAGGCAAAGAGCAGCACCTCGGTATCGCTGTGATCGGTCTTAAACTGGTGACCGAATTTTTCGAGTTGATCGCGGAGTTCACGGTGGTTGTAAATCTCACCGTTGAAGACGACGGTCAACGTGCCACAACTGCCCGTGGCAGCGGCCTGCATCGGTTGCAGACCACCTTCCAGATCGATGATGGATAGACGTGTGTGACCAAACGCACACGGTCCGACCACGCGAATCTGCTCGCCATCGGGCCCGCGGTGTCGGACATAATCCAAGAGATGATGGACGTCCTTGTCAGAAGAACGCTGGTCATCAAATCGGAGAATGCCTGCAATGCCACACATGGTTTGAAGGAGGGATTAGTGATTTGGGATTAGGGATTAGGGTGAAGACAGAAAGAACATTGCGATCAAATGACTTTTTGCCTTGCCCTAATTCCTAATCACCAATCCCTAATCCCTGAATCTCATCCTTTCACCGCATCGGCTTTGATGGACGGGGCCAGACGCAGGTGCAATTCCTGGAGCTGTGCCGGGTCGACTTCCGACGGTGCCATGGTCATCAGGTCCACGCCGTTTTGGGTCTTGGGGAAGGCGATGACGTCGCGGATGTTGGTGGTGTTTTCCAGGTGCATGACCGTGCGGTCTAAGCCCAGCGCGATACCACCGTGTGGCGGCGCACCAAAACGAAGTGCATCAAGCAGGAAGCCGAACTTGACCTTGGCATCTTCCTCGCTGATCCCCAGCAGGCTGAAGACCTTGGATTGGGTGTTCTTGTCGTGAATACGGATCGAGCCACCGCCGACTTCCGAGCCGTTGAGAATGATGTCATAGGCAAGTGAGCGAACCTTTGCCGGATCACTGTCAAGCAGATGCATGTCTTCGGGGTTCGGTGCAGTGAAAGGGTGATGCAGTGAATCGTAGCGGTTTTCGTCTTCGTTGAATTCGACCAGCGGGAAGTCAACGACCCACAGCCATTCCCATTGACCGGGCTTGATCATGTCCAACTGGTGAGCGATTTTGACGCGGAGTTCACCGAGCACGCGATGGACGACGGTGGACTTCTTGTCCACGCCGAAGCAGATCAGGTCGCCGTCTTGCGCTTCCATCTTGGCGATGAGTTCATCTGTGATGGGTTCGAGGAACTTGGCGATACCGGTCGCCAGCTTGCCGCCTTCGACCTTGGTGACAGGCAGGCCACCAGCGCCGAACTGCTTAACCCATTCTGCCAATGCGTCGGTTTCCTTACGGCTCATGCTCGCACCACCGGGGACGCGGATGGCTTTGACCAGACCACCATCAGCGATTGCGCCTTTGAAAACTTTAAAGTCGGTCTTTTCGGCCAGGTCGGAGATGTTGATCAACTCCATACCGAAGCGAAGGTCAGGACGATCCGAACCAAAACGGTCCATGGCTTCGGCATAGGGCATCCGCTTGAGCTTGGGCACGTCGACATCCAGAATGTCTTTCCAGAGTTTGCGACACAGGTTTTCGATGCAGTCCATCACGTCGTCCTGATTGACGAAGGACATTTCAACGTCCAGCTGCGTGAACTCGGCCTGTCGGTCTGCACGCGGGTCTTCATCGCGGAAGCAGCGGGCGATCTGGAAATAGCGTTCCATGCCAGCCACCATGAGAATCTGCTTGAACAACTGCGGACTTTGCGGCAGGGCGTAGAAGCTGGATTCCTGCAAACGCGAAGGAACCAAGAAGTCACGTGCACCTTCGGGTGTGCTCTTGCAGAGGAAGGGCGTTTCGATTTCCAGAAATTCGTTTTCGTCAAAGTAGTCACGCATGAGCTTGGTCACGCGGTGACGGGTCTTGAGGATTTTCTGCATGCGCTGCTGACGCAGGTCGATGAAGCGATAACGCAGACGGGTTTCCTCGCCGACCTTCGGCGCTTCGTCGGGGGTGAAAGGCGGGGTGTCGACCTTGTTGAGAATCTCCAGTTCGGAGGCTTCAATTTCGATGTCACCGGTCGCCAGTTTGGGGTTGGCCATGCCTTCTTCACGGGCGATGCAGGTCCCCTTGACCCAGATCACGTCTTCATTACGCAGACGGTCGGCATTGGCGTGAAGCTTTTCGTCGGAGGGACGGAAAACCAGTTGTGTAATGCCCTTGCGGTCACGGATGTCGATGAAGATCACCCCGCCGTGGTCGCGGTACTTGTTGACCCAACCCGCCAGGGCGACGGTCTGGTTAACGTGTTCGGAGCGCAATTCCCCGCAGTGGTGCGTGCGTGCCTGCATATGTGTGTATTCCTTCACAGGTGTTATTCAAAATTCACAGTTTCAAAGAGCGACAATGATAACAGGTCGAAATGGGTATTTCGAATCAGCACGATGGAATATGAAAACAGAAATGGGTTATGATGCTCAACATGCTGCTGATCGGTTCGACATCGATTCTTGGTTACCACATGGTCAAACTCGGCGACAAGCGTGTCGTGCCGGTCTGTCATGTGAATTCTGACGCCTGGGCGCGTGGGTCAGTCCGGGTGGATCTGGATAATCCCGGTGCTTTGGGTGCGGTGGTCAAAGCCTATGGTCCGCAGCCGCTGGTCTACGCCCATGCGGTTTGCAATGTCAATAAGTGTGAACAAAATGCAGACTGGGCATGGGAAGTCAACGTTGAGAATCTGCGACGATTTCTCGAAAACCTGCCTGCGGATCGACGGCTGGTCTATCTCTCGTCGGATCATGTTTTCGGGCAGGGCGGTTTCTGCGATGAATTGACCCTGCCTCAACCCATCAGTGTTTACGGCCAGACCCGTATCGCAGCAGAGAAGCTGGTTCTTGCACGCCCCAACAGCATGGTGATCCGTACATCATTGGCATTGGGCGATTCGCATGACGGGTGCAGCGGTCATTGGAATTGGCTCAAACACCGATTGGGCAAGGATCTGCCTGTGACGATCATCACCGATGAAGCCCGCACCACCATCTGGGCGCCGGAGGCTGCCTGGCGGATCATGAAACTGGCCAATAGTCGCGTCAACGGCATGGTGCATCTGTCCAACGGTTTTTACATCTCACGTGAACAGTTGGCCATCGAACTCTGTGAGATCGGGATGCTGGGCAAGCAACTCAAGTACGATCAGCGTGCCAACCAGACCTACCCTCATTTGGGGCAGGTCCAGTTGGTCAGTCGCCGACATGAAGGCCGTCTGTTGATCAACCCCTTGAAACAGTTGGCACTTCACGTTCAATCGCAATGTCCCATCATTTGATGGAATCTTTTTTAAATCGTGATGCTTCTGCCCGGAAAGGGTGTTGGTGGGTTAGTCGGGTAAACTCGGGGCTGCGCCTTGCGCATACTCGTAACGGTGATACAGCTTCTTGAGCGGTTTGGGGACCGTTTCAAAGCATTGGGGGCAAATCTTGTCCGTGCGTGGCACGCGACTGCGCGTTTTGTTCATCGAATAACAGACTTCCTGCAAAACCCTGCCACACGATTGGCAGCAGTGGTTGGGGATATTCATGCATGAGGTGCGGGTCATGTCTTTCTCCGTATATCCATCACACGCAATGACAGCCTGGGGCAGCAAAAATGCCATGGCCCGGTCGTCCGTGTGAAGGCGTTGACTCAATCCTTCGAGTCAACCTGTTTTTACTTGTCAGTCAATCCATGGTCTGGCGGGTTGGTTAAGCCTGATCGTCCTGACGGACATGGGGGGCAGGCTTGCCAGCATTGGCTTCCGTATGGGTAATATACCTGATACCGGGGTGGGATGGCAACCGTATATTACTAAATGGTAACATTCGGCCAAGGGGCTTGGTTGCAAAGAAATTTCATCTTTTAAGTAATTTTGTGATCACAGCACTTGGATTCTCAGCACCGCAGACCACGCTACTCACCGCGATCCCCTGAACACCGGCATCAACCAACTCCGGCAAGTTCTCCGGGGTGATCCCGCCAATGGCCAGATGCGGGAGCTTATCCCACTGTCGATATTCACGCAGATAGTCCGGCCCGACGATCACCGGCTTGTGCTTGGTCGTGGTGGGGAACATCGGGCCAATCCCGCAGTAATCCGCACCATCAATATGGGCTTGTTTGGCTTGTGACAGTTCACTGGTACTCACGCCAATGAGCAGTTGCTGACCCACTAACTTGCGAACTTCATTGCAAGGTAAATCACCTTGCCCAAGATGTACGCCATCGGCACCGGCAAGCATTGCGACATCAGGACGATCGTTGATGATCACACTCACACCCGATTGGTGACATTGCTCGACGAGCCAACGCGCGCGGTCCAGCAGCTCGCCGCCTTCCAGTGACTTCTCACGCAACTGGATGCAGTCACCACCGCCGTCGATCACGGCCTTGACAACCGACTGCCAATCTCCGTTGGGGCAGAGGCTTTCGCTGATCAGAACGCAGAGTTGCCATTGCTTGCGCACAGACATGCTCAGGCGTTGGGTGAGTTGCTGCTCAATGGTGTAACCACGGTAACGCAGTTGCTCAATCATCGCAGGCACCTGACAGTTCGGCAGCGTCTTGGCATACTCCTCCATCGCCCGCAGCGCTTCGGACAGTCGCTTGCCCGCAGCAACCACCACGTCATTCACTGATGCCCGCGCCGTCTCCGTCGGTAACGTGATCTGCGTCCCCACATCATTGGGCGTATCCCGATACAACGGCAATTGCACGGGGATCGCCTTGACTGCCATCGCAAAATCATGTCGCAGTGATTTGATTGACTCGGATAACACAGCATCATCCAGCAGAAACCGCGCAGCTTCCTCCATCACACGCATCGCTTCACGCGCACGGTTGCAATTGGCATCAATGATTCGAGCGACGGGTTTCATGACTTGGACTTTCAAACATGAATGTCTTAACCACAGAGACACGGAAATTGTTTTTCGTCACTCCCGCGCGGGCGGGAGTCCAGTGATATCTGCAAGCGTCAACTGCATACCACTGGATTCCCGCCTGCGCGGGAATGACGGATAATATCCTCACAGTGTCTTACTCCGTGTCTCGGTAACTCTGTGGTTCAAGTCATAGAGACCAATCTGCCTCACTCCGCAGCGGCCTCTGCACCTTCCGGCGGTTCACCCAACTGCTGTGATTTTTTGTGGCCGTAGATCAGATACAGGTTGCGGACATAGATAAACCAACCTGTTGCCTGCCCCAGAACACCGACGACGTCCTTGCGCCAGATGAAGTAGGTGATGAGCATCGACGCACCAATCAGACTCATCCACCAGAACGCAGTCGGCACCACGGATCGCTTGGACTTCTCGCTGGCAATCCACTGCACGATCATTCGCCCGGTGAACAGCACCTGACCCAGTAAACCAATGCCAACCCAGACCAGGCCAAACGGCGTGGTGATGTTGAAGATGGTCTTCATCCAACTGCGATCCGCATTGTCATCGACTATCAACTGCGTGAATGCATCGGGGGAAAGCTGTTCAATGCGACCATCACGATAGGTCACCTGATATTGATTGGTACCCGCATCACTGGTGATGATCATTACTTTCTTGACCGTTGATAACTCCGGCTGAATGTGAATTTCCGTACCTTCGGAGACCGGGGTAGCAGCGAGGACGAGACTTAGCAAAACAACCTGAATCATTGCCCATCCCCAGCAACAGTCGCGTCGAACGCTGCGGGATTGCGGTAACGCTTGAGCATCCAACGCATCGCAAAGCAGTCCACCAAACCGACAAACGCGCGGTTCATCACGCCATACTTGGCAACACCGGCATGACGCTGACGGTGATTGACAGGCACCTCCACGATCCTGGCGCCGAGCATCAGCGAGTAAACCGGGATGAAGCGATGCATACCCTTGAACAGCAACGGCAATTGCTTGGCAAATTCGGCTTTGATCAAGCGGCTTGAGCAACCCGTATCACGAACCGTGTCCTTGAGAATCAACCTGCGGGCTGTGCGACCCACCCATGATGTGCAACGGCGGACAATGTTGTCATTGCGGTTGCGGCTGCGGTCACCCTGAACCAGATCAACGTTCCCCTTGCACATCTCAGCGTACATGTTGGGAATGTCGGCAGGGTCGTTCTGGAGGTCGGCGTCGAGCATGGCAATGTACTTGCCGGAGGCAAACTGGATACCCGCGTACATGGCGGCACTCTGCCCCTGAGCCTTGTCGCGATGCAATGCCTTGACCCACGGGTAAACTTTGGCGGCAGCTTGAAGCTTGGCCAACGTGGTATCCGTCGAACCATCGTCAACGACGATCATCTCAAGGCTGATGTCTTTGTCCGCAATGGCCTTCTTGACCTCCTCGACGAGCAGGTCAATGTTCTCCTCCTCGTTGAGGGCAGGAATAACGATACTGATTTCCGGTTGCTCGGGCATGAGAGCGTGGTTTCCTTACTGGTTTGTGGCATTCGAAGGCGAAGTTGTATCAGCAATATCGTATCGCCACAACCTCAAGCGGGCATCTCGCAGGACATTAAGCGGGTGAATGTCAGGATGATCAATGCGTAAATCCATCGGCCCGATGAGGACGACATACTTGCCCGGGCGCTCGCTTTGCAAGGTCTGCAAGGCTCCGCCAAGCTGTGAATACTTGATCTGGGGCACGCTTCGTTGCAGGTAAAACAGCACACGTGGATCAGGCGACTGCGGCTCGACATCACGCTCAAGCCACAATAGCGAGGCATTATTCAGGTGATTGGACAGCTTGATCACATCCTCCCGACCGGCATAGCTGGCGGCTTCGGTGCGTGTGA
>MDTD01087289.1_pt1 | contig 10561 bp, 8 predicted proteins | sample 811221 | NCBI WGS metagenome assembly MDTD01 (sample SAMN05326646, study PRJNA326480) | marine metagenome | isolation source: seawater | place: Pacific Ocean: South West | collected 2011
GGGGTGGATTCGGTGCCCCCTGGGGTGGGTGACTGGTGGCCTGGTTGCCGGGCATCGGACCGACACCTCCGCCAAGACCCATGCCCATCCCTGCGCCCATGCCTGGTTGGGGCAGTGGAGCCACTTCCGGGAAGGAGCCGCTGGAGATATCTTTCTTGGGATCAGGATTGGTATCCTGCTGCTCTATCGGTTTCTTGTCGTCTTCCGACTGGAGAAGTTCGGGAATTTTTGTCGAACTAGTTCCTTTCGGGGCGGACATCATCAAGATGTCATACATGAATTCCAGATCGGAAGGAGCAAAGGACTGGGTCCACACAACTTTTGAACCGCCTGACTCTTCCTGATAGAGCGTCCATACAGGCTCTTCCACCGTGGATTCCCACTGGCAAGTGGAGATGAATTCCGCGTTGCCTGCTGTCCAGGGCAGTTCGACCAGACAGCCTCTTCTATTGGTGGCCTCTTCGAGCATGAATTTAACTTTCGCCATGGAAGGACAACCTACCTCTGCCGGAAGCTTCAGTCTGTTGTTGGCGTTATCGTCTTGTTTCTTGGGTTGTGGCTTGTACATTCAATTATTCCGGATACCAATACCAGTTATGCCTGTTTATTTTATTCCACATTTATTTTGCAATCTAAGATCTCCTCTATAAATAGAGGGTTTTCTATCTCTTTTTGTGACTGATAATGACCAGGGTCACTTAGCGGCGTTTGTTGCCAGGTTGAAATTGGCTTTCAGGTCTTTCCAGCAATCCAGATAGTTTTTCTGGAGCAGGTTTGATTCCATGGCGAAGCGGGTCGGTTTGTAGACCAGGGAGCTTTCAAACATGAAAGCCATGGTGTTTTTGATCTTCACCGGCTTGAGCTCCTGATTTGAGGACTTTTCGAACGTGTCGAAGTCTGGTCCGTGGGCGCTCATGCAATTGTGAAGGCTACCGCCTCCAGGAACGAATCCCTCTTCTTTGGCATCGTAGACTCCTTCAATCAGACCCATGTATTCACTCATGAAGTTGCGATGATAGTAGGGCGGTCTGAAGGTATCTTCCGCCACCATCCAGCGCGGTGGGAAAATAACAAAGTCGAGATTAGACATTCCCGGTATCTCGGATGGTGATGAAAGAACCGTAAAAATAGACGGATCCGGATGATCATTGCTCACGGTATTGATCACATTGAATCTTCTTAGATCGTACTTGTAAGGATGGTAGTTGCCGTGCCATGCCACCACATCCAGGGGACTGTGGTCCAGGTCGCACTGCCAGAGTTTACCCTGAAATTTTGCTATGAGTTTGAGGGGTTTGTCCGACTGATTGAGATTTTCGTAGGCGGCCACCGGGCACTGGAAATCTCTGGGGTTGGCAAGACCATTGGCGCCTATCGGACCCAGGTAAGGAAGACGCAAATGCGGACCGTAATTTTCGCATACATAACCGCGAGCGGTGCTATCAGGCAGAGAGACTTTGAACTTCATTCCCCGAGGGATTACTGCTATCTCCAGGGGCGCCGCTTCCATTATTCCGCATTCGGTGAAAATTCTAAGGCTTCCTTCCTGGGGCACTATTAAAAGCTCACCATCGGCATCGTAGAAATACTCATCTTCCATGTCTCGGTTGGCGGCGTAGAGATGAACGGCAGAGCCTCTGATACTACCTTCGGTGCCATTTCCGCAGATTGTCACCAGTCCTTCCACGAAGTTTTTGGGTTCGGAGGGAGTCTCCATGGCATTCCAACGGAGCTGATCCGGGGGCGTCGGCAGTTCGTCAAAAGGGCAACTTTTAAAAAGAAGATGGTCAATCTCCTTGAAAGCTGAATGGACAACTGAGGGCTTGATTCTGTAAAACCAGGTTCTTAAATTCTCATGTCTGAAGGATAGAAATGAGGTACCGCTCAGTTGTTCTGCGTAGAGACCGAGGGGAGCCTTCTGGGGTGAGTTCTGGCCGATAGGCAGGGCACCTTTTTCTGCCTCTGATTCGAAATGATTCCCTATTCCTGTTAGATACTCTAGTTTTGCCATAGTTTTCACCCTGGTTATTCTCAAGCTATTAAATACTGTATGAACAGCTCAATTTTGATTACATAAGGATAACAACTTGCTCAGCTTTTATGCCCGGAGCTAAAAGTTACCGTAATATTCTTGCGAGGACCGGTGCTTCCTGGGAAAAGCTCGCTGCCTTCAATCGAGTTTGCCGGCCCGGGATTTTTGCGGTTTTAAAGAAGTGCTTTGTTCGCGCTTCGATTTTTTTAGGAGGTGGCTACTAAATTGAACAAGACTCAAAGACTGGTTTTTCTTCTGGGTATTCTCATAATCTGTTTTATGGGTTCCTGTCCCCCCTGGAAAGAGGCCGGCCCCAAAGGGCTGCCAAGGGATTATGCGCCTATCTATGCTCCCCCTTGTCTAACTGGTCCTGACAAGGATAAAGGTCTGGAGATAGATTTTGCCAGGCTGCTTCTTCAAATTGGCGTTGCGGCAGTCCTGACCGGCGGTTTGATAACCGCTTCATCCACCCAGGTCAGAGAAGAAGAAAAGCAGGCCGGGGCTAGACAACCTGAATCTATATCGGCTCATAAGCCGGAAGTGTTGAAGACTGTTCCCAGGGAAGAAGAGCATGCCATTGACGCCGCCGTCCATGACTCCGATGAGGCGGAGGAAGCGGGAAGTTTTGTTCGTTTCAATCTACCGGAAGGGACCGTATACGGGGAATTTCTGGTCGAAGCCGATGACGACCCGGATTCCTGGGAATGGTACGCCGACGCTGTCGGTACCGTGAAACTTCCGGCTGATCGCCCCGTGCAATTGGAGATAGTCAAGAAGAATGATGTGGATTTGACCTTTTTGACCTTGCTCTTTGACGACACGCTCCACTCAATGGATTTAACCAACTGCAAGTTGAAAGATTGGGACCTTTCCCACCTGTCGAAACTGAAAGGACTGAAGGAGCTTGACCTTACAGGTTCTACTATCTCAAACCAGGCCATCGACCATGTAGGAAAGCTGTCGAAGCTTGAAAAATTGTGGCTGGATGGAACCGGGGTAGATGATCAGGCGGTGGACACCCTTGGCCGAATGGCGCGCTTGAAGAAGTTATCCCTTCGCAAGACGGATGTTTCTCAGTCCGGGGTAGAGAAGCTCAAAGAGAAGTTGAAAGACTGCGTGGTCGAGGTCTGAGGTTCTTAAGTCCTAGCTGTCCACAAGTTCGCTGGCTCTTTTGGCCGCTTTCACCACAGCTTTGATTAGAGTAACCCGTAGTTTGCCTTCCTCCAACTCCATCAATCCGTCTATGGTGCAGCCGGCCGGCGTGGTAACCATATCCTTCAGTAGAGCCGGATGAGCTTTTGATTCCAGAACCATCCGAGCAGCTCCGTACATGGTTTGGGCCGCCAATAGTGTGGATGTGTCCCTGGGAATTCCAAGTTTTACACCGGCTTCCGCCAGGGATTCTATGACCACATAAAGATAGGCTGGTCCGCTTGCAGAGAGAGCCGTTACTCCATCCATCAAGGATTCATCCAGAAATACCGCCTCGCCCACACATCTGAAAATCTCCTCTGCTTGACCCAGATGTTTTTTGTCCGCATAGGTCCCACCGCAGAGCGCAGTCATTCCGGCGTTCATGACCGAAGGAGTGTTTGGCATGGCTCTTACAATCGGATTTTTGCCCCCCAGATGATTTTGAATGTATGAGGTCGAGATCGAGGCGGCCACCGAAATAATTAACTGGTCCGGTTTCAGTATCGGTTTGATCTCCTCCAGTATCAGCTGCATTTTCTGCGGCTTTATAGAGAGGATGATGATGTCGGCACCATCTATGGCGTCTTTATTGTTTGTGGAAGTTTCGACACCCAGTTTGTCTTTCACTCGGTCCACGGAGGATTCTCTACCCACGGTGGCGCGCATATCTTTGCACTCTATGCTGCTTTGCTTAAGTAGCCCTTCAAGAAGTGCTTCGCCAAGCTTGCCTGCACCAATCAGAGTGAGAACCTTGTTCTTTAACATTCCATGCTCCCTTCTTTCTCGACTGTTAAGATGTCAATGTAGCCTACCAGAGTATCATCCCCGGATTGTAATTTCACTACCAGTAAGAAGAAATGTTTGGTTAGTGAATTATCGTCTCTTTCAGGGGCTTTGATTTACCGTTAAACTGTAATATCTTTGTCCTGTGACCTTTCTTTTGTACCCGGGACTTTTCGACCAGATTTCCATTATCAAATGTTATTGACCATTTTTCAGAAGATTTTTCGCCGGGAGGCGAACCCTGAGTCAGTCAAGAAGATTAATTCTGTTCTTGGCAAAGTCAATCTACGAACAGTTAGCTACATGGGAGGTCTGGTTTTCCTGAGTTTGCTTGCCTTTGGAATTTCGGTGGATGGATTTTTCGTCGCTGATGATTTCTGGCAAGTTAATTTCGCAAATAAAGTGTTCGAGGGCAGAACAGATCTTATCTGGAAAAACTTCACCTCCAACTACTTGCAAATTCCCAGCCTGGATTTCTATCGACCCTTACTAGGATTCACATTCCTGTTCGACTACGCGGTCTATAAAACCTGGTCGCCGGGCTATCATGCCACCAATCTTCTCTTCTATATCTCCAGCGTGATCATGCTCTTTATCCTGCTCCGGAGAATGACTCGCAGTTGGCCGGAGAACAATTCTCAGTCAGTATCTTATCTAGGGGCCGCATTATTTGCGGTATCACCCCTTCATTGCGAAGATGTCTGCTGGATTTCAGGGAGAGCTGATATTCTCTGCGCTCCTATCTATCTATTTTCAATGTGGTGCGTGGTAAAGAATCACCAGGATGGTGGCAGGCGCTTTTATATTATGGCTCTTGTTTCATACGTTTTAGCTCTAATGAGCAAGGAGATTGGAGTCGGTCTTCCCCTGGTTATTGCCGCTTACTACTTTCTCTGGCCTGTGGAAGAGAGCTATGCGGAGTTGGTGGATATGCCGAAGTATGGTTCTGCCAGGTTTCAGAAGGAGCGTATTAATCGGCATAAAGCTCATCTTGAGATGGTTCTAAAAGATAGGCGCAAAAGAAAGAAGAAAAAAGACGAGAAGAAGAAGGAGGAGGAAGAGGCATTAAGGCTTGAGGAAGAAGGGGATGCTGAAGTCGATGGTGAAGATGAGGATGTCATAACTGTAGGCGATCGATTCAAATTTGCCCTGCTTCGTTCCTGGCCATTTTTTGTTCTTGCTGTCCTCTATCTCTGTGTTCGTTATCTTGCCCTGGGTACTTTCATCGGCGGTTACACAGGCATGATAGGAGGATCGCTCTCCCAGCACTTGATTTTGCGCTGGTTTGATCTGAGTTACTTATATCGAATCTTAATTCCTGTGCCCGACATCGTCGCAAGCCAATCTTCCACTCCTGTATGGACGGTGGGTATATGTCTTATCTGCGCATCGGTGGTGGTGGCGATTCGTCTGTTCGCCAGGAGCGACCCGCGCAAATGGCTCCTCTTTCTTTTTGTCTGGATGGTCTCCACTACCCTGCCCCTGGTGAAGCTCTGGGGGTTAGGAAAGGAGCTTGAGACCAGTCGCCTTCTATTTTTCTTTACCATGGCCTATTCGGCTCTCTGGCCTGTTCTCATGTTTCATCCCGGTCGAAAGCAAGACGCATTCAAACTTCCTAAGATTGCAGACCGCTCCCTCGGAATTTTAAGCGCCATTATTTTGTCCACCGTTGTTGTCGCCTATGCCTGGATAGCCTTTTCAACCAGTATATTCTGGGTCCTCGGCGGTAACGAATTGCGCAGTGTCTGGAGGCAGACCGTGTCCATTGCCGAGTCCCTGGGACCAGGCGAGAGGATAATGGTCCTTGGCGTACCGAAGGACTTACATGGCGCCCACGTTTCTTTTAACGGGTCAACTTTCCATACCCTTTTGAGACCCCCCTTCGTTAAGGAGAATCTCTCGGATCGAGTAATCACTTTTGAACCGTATATAGTGGGACCGGCTGAAGTTTTTAACGCCACCAGATTCAAAATCTATCTTGGCTCGAAAAAGGTCAAAGGCACCTATGTCTGGAAACGTGAAACCGGGAAGTTGGAAGCTGTTGAGTTCAAGGGTAATTTCATCGGCACCCCGTCTTTGCAATTACCCCTGGAAAAGGATGGAGAGACTGCTTCCTGGAAATTGGTAGGCAAAGCCAAAGGTACTTATAAAGAAGTCGATGGAAAGCGGATGCTATCGGTGGAAGATATCAAAGATGGAGACGCTCTCAAGCTAACAGGTCTGGATCTCTCTCCTTTCAGTTTCGACTTTCTTGAGCTGGATTTGCGTGTTAGGCAGAAAAAGGGAGACTTGAGAGCCCTGCTTCCGACGGCAGTTTCCTGGAATCACCAGTCGGTGGATCAGAACAGGGAAGATTGGGTCGTGATCGCTTTGAAGCCGGATAAGCTGGAGAAGTTTCAAACGGTGAGGTTGCGATTGTCTCATTACTGGAGATGGTTCACTTCGTCGGCTATCAACTCTTTTGTCGTGAGACTGCCGGAGGGCGTATCCGTCGATTTCAAAGACATCCGGTTGGTCAAGGGTAAGGATAAGATCCCCCTCACCTACCTGGCAAATCACAGACTATTGAACAATGGTGAGTTTCTTGTGGAAAGGCGAGATCGCCCCATCGAAGTAGTCTTTGATGCCACGATGATCCCTGGTGCCTCAAGCATAGAAGCTCAGCTTACGAAGCCGAATTATTTCTTTGATTCGTACATGATGAGCAAAAGGGAGTCTGCCGTTGGTCAGGCAATTAACTTTGATTCCGCCCGGGGGCTCCTGGTCCTCAAGCCCGAGTTATTCCCCGAAGCAGCCTATTATCAAATAAGAGTGCGGGCAAGAAATAGTGCCGGTGAGCTCATCGGTGTCTGGTCTGATCCGCTCACATTTATCGTTCGGGGAGACAAGCTCAGCACTTACGTGGAATGATTGGAGAAGTTGGTCAAGTTATGGACGGTACATTGCCTCTAACCTGGATTCTGGTCTTGCATTGGCGGGGCATAGACCATACTCGCGCCTGTCTAGATTCTCTTAGAACGCTCACCTATGGGAACTATAAAGTCTTGCTGGTTGACAACGGCTCGGACAATTTAGACGGTGAGACGCTCAAAGAAGAGTTTCCTGAGATCTTCCTTTTGAGGCTTGAATCTAATCGAGGTTTTTCGGGAGGATGTAACGCGGGTATTGAGTATTGCCTTGATAACGAAGCTGAGTTTGTATGGCTTTTGAACAATGATGCCACCGTGGATAAGGATACTTTAGGCGCTCTGGTAGAGGCTGCCGTAAATGATACTGCTGCCGGTGCGGTGAGTGCTTGTATCGTTGAGCGTAACTCTCAGACTGGGGAGGTCTTGAGCCGTGTGGGCCGGGGAGTGCTTGACCTGGTAAACGCGAAGGCACATCTCAAAGCCCCTCTGCAGGATGATATTACTAAGTGCGATTGGATATCCGGTTCCAACATGTTGCTGAAGGCTGAAGCTCTCAAACAGTCCGGTCTTCTAGACGATGATTACTTTCTCTATTTTGAGGATGTTGAGATCTGTGTTCGTCTCAAGCAGAATGGCTGGCATTGTCTGCTGGTGCCGGGAGCCAGTATTGAACATGCCGATGGAGCCTCGACAGCCGGTGAGTTCATAAGCTGGCGCTACTACTATTACGCTCGTAATCGACTTTTCTTCTTTTCCAGGTATCCGGGAGTATTCACGAGATATTATTGTCTCCTTCGCATCTACTTGCATCTCTTCCGGCACTCCATCACTCTTCCTTTCCGTGACGAAAATGCTCGTAAGAAGCTTGATTCGGAGAAAAGAGCGCTTCATGACTTCTTGAAGGGAGTCAAGGGGAAGGTCGACTTCAATTAATGAATGAAGAGAGATAATTGGTTAGAATGTCTTTCTTCTTTACTTGGATTCTACCGTGCTTTTAAAGGTCCCAAATTTTTTGTTAAATCTCCGTAGTGTCGCATTCAGTGTCACATCTCGAACTAATGCTGCTCTTGCGATTGTGGTGCTTTTGTCGATCGTCAGTGTGGTTGCTGTTGGTCCAGTCGGAGCGGAGAGCAGCTCCACCTGGGAAGATCTGGAGAGAAAGGCGGAGCAAGCATTTGTGGATGGAGATCTTGAGCAGTCCAGGAAGTTCTGGATGGATGCCTTGAAAGAAGCGGAAAAAGGCGGCAAATCTGACCTCCTGAATGTGGCAACCACATTGAATCAACTCAATCATCTGTTCGTCGCCACGGAAGAGTACGGAAAGTCATATGGATATCTCAAACGAGCGCTCTCCATTCGCCGTGAGCATCTGGGCGAGTATCATCTTCTCACCGCAGAGACCATGGGAAACCTTGCCCTGGTCAGTCATAAGCTGGGCCATGACCATGAGGCCGAGGAGCTTTATAAAGAGTCTTTGAAAATCAAAGACAAGCTATTCGGTGAAGGATCGCCGGAATCTGTCGTGACCATGCACAACCTGGCTAATCTTTACAGCTTGCATCGTCACTACAGAAAAGCAAAGGCGCTATACGAGAAGGTGCTCAAACTGGATCGAGCCAAGTATGGTCCCGGACATGTGGAAGTTGTGCGAGACTTGATCAGTCTCGGTGTGAACGCTTATCGATGCAAGAAGTTCGAAGAAGCGCTCAAACACTTTCAAGAAGCAGAGAAGATGGCCGGTGCCCAGAAAACTCTCTATGACAGAGAATTGGTTCCTGTTTATCACTATCTGGCGCTCAGCTACGGGTCTCTCAAGAGGCACGATCCGGCTATTCGTTATCATAAATTGGCTCGCAAACAGGGGGAAGATGTTCATGGAAAGCACCATCCTGCCAACACATTTGCCATAATCAATCTGGCTCAGATAACCGATGAAATGGGGGATGCTGAGGAGGCGGAGGAGCTCTATCTCAGCGCTCTAAAACACGAGCAAGCCAGGGAGCCGCATGATCCTTACTTGTTGACAGAGACAAATCTGGAGTTGGCTCAGTACTATCATCGTCATGACCTTGATGATCAAGCGGAGCAGTTCTATCGAAATGCTCTAAAGAACTATGACACTCTGTCGGAACATAAGAAACGGCAACTCTATGAATTGCCGGTGGCCTATGCTGAACTGCTGGAGAAGATCGGCAAAAAAGAAGAAGCGCGGGAGATTTCCAGCAAATATTTGCATCTTCATTCTCCGCACAAAGACGGACATTTTCGCATGTAGGGCGTAGATTTGACTGGATTGTTGCCAGGGTTAGCAGGATAGGGTTTTTAAGGAGGAAAGAGAACTGGCCGGATTGGTACTACAGGGTGAAGTGAAGGATAATCACGCAAGGCCCATACCTAAATACGAAGACGCTGTTTACGGTCGGTCTGATAGTACCTACTTGAAGGCGGATACTTCCACAGGGCGCCACTATGTGGATCTTAATTCCGCCATGGATAATTATCGCGGCGCCTGGTTGTACGGTAATGAGCATGTAGTTACCAATGTGGGAAGACTGAGGGCCGAGTGGGAACAGTTTTGTCCTGTCCCGGCTGATATCAGGGATGGTATCTTAATCAGAGGCAACGTTCTTTATCGGCACCGGGACGGAAGTTGGGCCAAATCCGGAGATCAGTTCGAAGGAGTGCTTAGAACTGTTCATGGTGCCCATGGTGGCAGATTTTTTGTCGGCAGGACCCAGCATACATTTCATGGTCGCCAGTTCAAGGGGGGCTCTATCAAAGTAGTAGCGCAGCTTAACTTGAAATTGTCCCAGAGAGCGCCTAGTAATCCGCTTTTTAAAGTGCCGCGCGCAGCTTCGAACACAAATCAAAACCAGGAGCCGGCAAGATATCAGCGCAACACCTATTCTTCTCCCACTCTCTCCTATCCCTCCTACGCCAGCGCACAGGATTCTTCCGACTCGGGATTTTAGAATTAGCAAGTTATGTAAACCAGCGCAAGAGAATTCTCTTGCTAAAAAGTCCAATATCCGTATGATGAAATATCCGGTTTGCAACAACAGGTTATGTTCTAATTCATATTATGTATCGAAGCGCAAGCAAAAGATCTATTTTCAACAATGAACCACGCAGTAGAGCTAAAAGAGCTGAGAAAGACTTTTGTCGTTAAAAGCGGCAAAGGGTTTAAGCGTGAAAAAAAGGAAATAGTTGCGGTCGATTCGATATCGTTGAGTGTGGAAGAAGGACAGTCCGTGGCATTTGTCGGTCCCAACGGAGCCGGTAAGTCTACTACGATAAAGATGTTGACGGGAATCCTTTCGCCCACATCCGGTTCAGCCAGGGTGCTTGGATATGTTCCCTGGAAAGAGCGGTCCAGACTGGCTCGATCAATCGGAGCGGTATTCGGTCAGCGCTCTCAACTCTGGTATCATTTGCCGCCTCGAGATTCCTTTGAATTGCTGGCCAAAATCTATAACATCGAAAAGTCTAGATTTCAATCGCGTCGAGACCAGCTCATCGAGCGTTTTGAGATGGGCGAGTTTCTTGACACCCAGGTGAGAAAGTTGTCTCTGGGGCAGCGAATGAGAGCTGAAGTGGCTGCCAGTCTACTTCATTTCCCCCGGGTTTTGTTTCTGGATGAACC
>MDTD01159013.1_pt1 | contig 10560 bp, 7 predicted proteins | sample 811221 | NCBI WGS metagenome assembly MDTD01 (sample SAMN05326646, study PRJNA326480) | marine metagenome | isolation source: seawater | place: Pacific Ocean: South West | collected 2011
AGCCGTATTTTCTGAATTTATTACTGGCTGTATTGATGTAAAGAGAATGTACAGAATATCAGACCGAGTAATTGCAATTCAAATGGCTATAGATGGAGCAGATTTTATAGAAGTCTATCGCTTTTTTCTAAAAAGGGATGGTAATACAAGAACTCAAGCATTTGAAGATGCTCGAAGAGTTTTTAGAGGAGGGGTACTTTCAGGAGGGGCTCCTTTTACAAAAGACATGGTATACTTAGATGGTTTAGTTAGAGTACATAATTTTTTTAGATCAGCGATTCTTGGAGGAAAAATAAATGCAATAGAAATATTATTTTCTGGAAAAATTGATCTTGATGACATCCCTATTCTTTTAAAAATGAAAAAAGATGGACTCATTCAAAAACCTATTTTTTTACCTGAATGGGTAAGAGACATGAATTATTTAGTAAGTTATTTTGTATTTTCAAATTTTGTTGGCAAAATGGATTATGATAGAATAGATAATTACTATAATAGTTTATTTTAGATTTTTTTCTTTAGGTTGAATCATTTTTTATTAAAATTAAGGTAGAGAACGCATTTGAAGCTATGGATCGTGAATTCAAAAGTATGGACTCTGCATTACCCAACTAGCGTTCTTATTATTGTATTATAATAGAGAACTTATTGTTTCTATCATTTTATTGTATTCTTCTTCCTCAAATAATCTTGTAAGGAAAACAATTCTCCCTTGTTGGTCGATAACAATATTTCGAGTGACTCCTGAATTTTTATCTGCGAACAGGCCAAAGATTTCTGCTCCAGGATCAATAGCCATTGGGTAGGTGGTGCCCATATCTATTTGAAATTGGATCACAGTTTCAAGCGGTTCGTCTCTGTCAACACCTATTAAAAATAAACCTTTATCTTTAAACTTTTGCCATACATCTTTTTCTAGATGTGGCATTTCCTTTCTGCAGACTGAGCACCAACTTGCAGTAAACTGTAGTACTACGATGTTACCCCTTAAGTCTGAAAGTGTTACTTTTTCTCCCGTTGTGTATTCCATGGTAAAGTTTGGTGCAATATCACCAACATCGACAATATATCCACGGTTATCAACTCCTGGTTTTTTAACCATTTCTGTAAATAGACTACTACTTTTTCTAAGGGAGCGTGCTTGCGTTTCAAAATCTACTTCATAAAGCCCAAATTTCATTTTATAACCTTCAGCCCATTCAAAATTATCCATTAAAGTCCAATAAAAATATCCTCGAATATTTAACCCCTCTTGAATAGCTTTGTTTAAAGCGTAAAGATAGCGTTTAATAAATATCTCCCGAATATTATTTCCTTGATCTGCTACCCCATTTTCAGTTACATAAATAGGTTTTTCCAATGTACTAATTGTATGAAGAGCTTTATAAAAACCCTCAGGGTACAATGCATAATCCATATCGGTTTGAATATCCTGTGGTCGTTTTTTGAATATAAAAGGCTCTGATATACTGGCCTGACCTTTGACGTGTAATCGAGAATAATAGTTTAGGCCAATGAAATCCATTGCTCCAACAGCATCATTATTTACCATATTTTTATTTACCATCCCTGGTAATGAAAATGTAGCATAACCCTTTTTAAAATAATCCAAAGAAGAATGAGTAAAAACATTATTTAATACTTTACTAAAAAACCAATCAAGTAGATGCCATCTTCTAAGGGGTTCAAACTGAAATATATTTTTAACAAGCCCTATTTGAACCTGATCTCCTCCATCTAAACTTTTTAAATGTTGGTATGTTTTTGTATGAGCATATAGAAGGTTTTCCATAACTGTTCCTGCTAAAACTGGATCTTTTTTTCCTGGTGGGAACACGCCATTAAAATATCCTTGCGATACAAATACGGATGGCTCGTTGATTGTACACCAGATGGGTACTAGATCCTTTAGTTTATTAAATGCATATTCAGAAAACTCAATGAAATGGGTAATGTTTTCTCTTTTTTCGAAAGCACCAAGATTCTCAAACCACAATGGATGTGTGAAATGGTGGAGTGTAACAACTGGAGTAATGTTATTTTTTAAAAGAGAATCACATAAATCTCTATAATGTTGAATCCCTTTTGGATTATAGTTTCCATTTTCCGGTTCAATCTTTGACCATTCAATAGAAAACCGATAGTGGTTTACTCCAAGCTCATTCATTAGCCTTATATCTTCCGGATATCGGTTCCAATGGTCCGCTGCGATTGAAGATTTGTCTCCATTATATATTCGCGGCTGATTATTTTCATCTAATTGATGCTCCCAATCATACCAGTTATTATTCGTGTTATCACCTTCCACTTGATGAGCTGAAGTTGCGGTACCCCAAGCAAATGATTTCGGGAAGTGAATATTTTCGGTATCAATTTTATCCCATTCCCAATTTGTCTCCGGATTGGATAAATTTAAGTATAGGATAGGGATTACCCATATCATGACTAGAAAAAGAAAAATAAAAAGTAGAGACTTTTTGAATTTAATCAGTTGAAAAACCTTTTGATATCATCCAATCATCATTGGGGAATTTTGTCATATAGTTTCGTATCCCATCAGGTAATATAACTAGACATTTTTGATTTTTTTTAAGTTCAGTCGCCGACTTAAGCGCTGCTACCATTGCGCTCCCACAAGATCCTCCACAAAGGAGTCCCTCTTCTTTAATCAAACGTCTTGACATGATAAAAGATTCCTCATCTTCTGTTTTTATGTATTTATCAATTAAATTGTTGTCCAATACATTAGGAAAAAAATCATAACCTATTCCCTCTACTAAATAGGGTTTGACTTCACGGCCACCACCAAGAATTGACCCAACAGGATCTGCACCAATAATAGTAATCTTTGATATCTCTTCTTTGAGACGTTTGGCAACACCAGTTATAGTTCCTCCTGTACCAACACCCATAACCACCATGTCTAAATCTTTTCCAAAATCATCAAGGATTTCTTGTGCGGTTCCGTAGTAATGAGCATCAGGATTAGATTGATTTCCATATTGATCAAGAATATGAGAGTTTTTTATTTCATGATTTAATTTTTTTGCAACGCTAATATGACTATCGGGGTCATCAAATGCTACTTCAGATGGTGTTCGTATAATTTCAGCACCCAAAGCCTCTAAGGCTATTTGCTTTTCCTTGCTCATTTTTTCTGGCATGGTTATTATGCAACGATAACCTTTAATAGCAGATGCAAGCGCAATCCCTTGACCAGTGTTACCTGAAGTAGGTTCAATGAGGGTATCTCCTGGTTTGATTCGTCCTTCAGACTCTGCATCTTCAACCATTTTCCAGCCAATTCGATCCTTAATGGATCCTCCTGGATTAAAAAATTCGCATTTTGCATACATCTCACATAATAATTCAGAGCCGATTTTATTTAATTTTACAATAGGAGTATTACCTATCGTGGATAAAATATTTTCGTGAATCATTTCTAGTTATCCTTAAAATTTATCTTTTTGATTAAAATGTCTTGGATAAATTAGGGGATGAATATCAATCTTAACATAAAAAACATCGGTGATAAATAAATCAAAAAAGTTGGCTGGTCCTTTTCTAATTGATCTTAAAAATAAGTTTCGTGAAATAGCAGGTGAGGATCAATTAATTGATCAAAATGAATTCCTTAATGGTCTTTCCCTAGCAAATAAAGAGATATCTAAGAGATTATTTGATATTTTTGATAAAGATAATAATGGCGCAATAGATTATCAGGAATTTATGGAAACTATTCAGTCAATGGTTTCCGGGGAAAAGGAAGAAAAAATCCGATTTGCATTTGATCTTCATGACCTAGACAATAATGGGCTAATTGATAAACACGAGCTGAAAATATTAATCAAGCAAAGTTTTATTGAAAACAATGTAGACTTTGATGATTTTCAATTAGATTTTTTGGTAGAGGAGTTCTTTAAAAGAGCTGATAAGGATAAAAGCAACACAATAGATTTCAATGAATTCCTAGATGTTGCCAACAACTATCCTGATTTCATAGAGGGTTTGGCTGTGAATCCCTTGCACTGGCTAATTCCTGATAGATATGAAGAAGGTTCAAAAGAGCAATTGGTATCAGAAAAAAAAGATAAAAAGTTTAGAAAAAACATACAAGTTCAGGATTTAAGCATAATTAAATGGTTGCTTATTCCAAGGTTTATTTTTTTTTATAATATTGTAGTTAATAGAAAAAAAAATAGTAAAAGGGTACACCTGCAATCTTTAAGCCTCTTGCCTTCAAAAGTAATAGAGATAATAATTACAGCACCTAAGGGGTTCCCATATAATCCAGGGGACTATGTTTTTATCAATTGCCAAGAAATATCTAGTGTTGAATGGTATCCATTTAATATTTTTAATAAGACTCCAGATGGAGATTTGCTTTTACACGTTTATTCTAATACGAAGTGGTCTGAAAAATTATATAGTAAAACAATGGATATTATTAGAAAAGATACTTCGCTCGATTTAGATATTAGAATTGATGGTCCTTACGGAGAATCAAGCAAAAAGATTTTAAAAACACAGCATGCTATAATGGTTGGAGCAGGATATGGCATTTCACGCCTTGCTCCGATTTTACAAGATATTTTTTTGCAACTAAAAAATGATCCAAATAGTATTTCTGTAAAAAAAATAGATTTACACTGGATCATTGAAGATAATACCTATTTTGAATGGTTTACTAAACTTCTTAATGAATTAAAGTACGAATCAGATATTTTTAATTTTCATATTTATTTTGTGGATAAACCACCCCATGCTTTCAAAGAAAAACTAATGTATATATCAACAAATGCCACCGATAAAAATACTGAGGTTTCCCTCATTAATAACCTTTGGGATGTGGCGAATTTTCATTTACCCAACTGGATTGAGAATCTTGTTGAGAAAGGCAACAGAAAATCCAATCTTGATAGTAAAGTATTTTATAGCGGACCACGGAAGTATTTAAAACCCTTAAAAAAGTCCTGTAAAAAATTGGGAATTCCTATTGATAGCAAAAAATTTTAAACATGTATCTTTCAATTGCTGTAGATTTCTAATAAAAAAATAAGGCGGGGGTACACCCCCGCCATTATTTCTCCTTAGTTTATGACAATCTCTTTTGTTTTAGGAATAATTTCTTCATGTTTCTCAAGTTCAATAGATAATATTCCATTTTTACATCGTGCATTGATTTTATCTGTGTTGACCAAATCTGGAAGATGAAATGTCCTGCTAAATTTTCCAACAGACCGCTCGCGGAAAAGATAGTAGTCATTGTTATTGCTTTCATCTTTTCGCTCTCCCGAGATTGTCAATTTATTACCATGGACATTTATTTTTATATCCTTTTTACTAAGTCCAGCTATATCAGCTTTTAACAGAAATCCTTTATTTGATTCTTTTATATCAATATCCGGCTTCCAACTGCTATCGTATTTTAAAGAATTTCTGAAATCCGAATTATAAAATGAATTAAAGATACTGTCAAATTCATCATACATATTCATTGGTTTTGGTGCCCATTTAATTAAGGTCATGTTTAACTCCTATTTTGTTATTTATACTTTAATAACATAACTCAAAATGAATGCCAAAGTATAATCTAAGAAAACAATGATACAAAATAAGTAAAAATGACATAAAAAAAATTTTTTATGTTGAAAAATAATGACAAAAAGGCGTAAAGTAAAAAAGTTTGATATTTTGATTAACTTGAGCTATAAAAATCGTCAAGTAAATATTTTTTTCTTTTTAGTTTAGGTTGGTTTTATTTTCCGGTATGAAAATCGCGTTTAATTTTTAGATTAAAAAAAAAGAATAATTATGAAATTTGAAACTAATCTTCAAGAATTAATTGGAGCAGTGGATGTGCCTGCAGAATGGGTTGGTATTAGAGAAGTATATGAAGCTCACACACCTAGGATGATCAGGGATGGTGTTCCTGTTAGTAATGCACGAACTTATACTCATGGACTTATGGTAGAGGTTCTAGTTGACGGCCAATTCGGATATTATGGTACTCCGAATATGACACGAAAAGGAGTGTCGGAAGCAGCAAGAAAAGCATTTTCCCAAGCCCATTTAGCTTCGAGACATTCCATATTTAGTTTTAATAAAAATGCTAGGCCTGCGTATAAAGGTAAGTATATTTCCCCATATCAAAAAAATAGGGAATCTCTCTCTGCAGGTGATCTTAATCAATTACTATTGGAAGCCTACAACCACCTCAAAGTATCAGAAAAAATTGTAAGTGCTTCTTCTCTTTGTCAAATCATAGAGACAACATCAAGGTTTATTAGCTCAAATGGCAGTGATATAAACCAAGAATTTCTAATGTCGGAGTTTGATCTAAGTGCTACCGCTGCTGATGGAGCTAATCAACAGACGCGAACTTTTGGAGGTATGAGAGGGAACTGTCGTCAAATGGGGATTGAGTTTTTTGATCAGCAGGAAATTTTAGTAAATGCAAATCGCATTGGTGAGCAGGCAGTTGAACTACTTAACGCAGATGAATGTCCTTCAGGTACAATGGATGTAGTTATTGCTCCAGATCAGATGATGCTTCAGATTCATGAGAGTATTGGACACGCATTAGAGATTGATAGAATTCTTGGAGATGAAAGAAATTATGCAGGTTGGAGTTTTGTGAAACTTGATGATTTTGGTAAGCTAAAATATGGATCTGATTTAATGAATATTACTTTTGATCCAACATTGGAATCAGAGTTTGCATCCTATGCTTTTGATGACGGCGGGTTAAAAGCAAAGAAAGAATATTTAATCAAGGAGGGTGTTTTACTAAGAGGTCTTGGCGGGCAAGAAAGCCAAATGAGGTCTGGCGTAGATGGAGTTGCTAATTTTCGATCCAGCGGATGGAATCGAGCACCAATTGATCGAATGGCTAATGTCAATTTAGAGCCAGGTAAATCTTCTTTTGATGATTTGATTTCTTCTGTGAAATATGGTGTTTATATGGAAAGTAATAAGTCATGGTCGATTGATGACTACAGAAACAAATTTCAGTTTGGCTGTGAGTACGGCAGACTTATTGAAGATGGAAAATTAACAAAGGTTGTGAAAAACCCAAATTATAGAGGTATTTCTACACCATTTTGGAATAGTCTAAAGGGCGTAGGTGGTAATGATACTTTTGGTATTTATGGCACACCCAATTGTGGAAAAGGTGAACCAAATCAAGTAATTAGAGTTGGCCATGCTTCTCCTACATGCCTTTTTGGTGATATTCAGGTTTTTGGGGGAGTTTAATGGAAAAGGTTTTTAATTTTCTAAGTGAGCAACTGTTTACTAATCTTAGAAGCGAAGAATATTTAGTTCTTTCATTTAGTGCAGAAAAAAGTCAATTCATTCGTTTTAACAATGCGTTAATTAGACAAACAGGTTTAGTTGAAGATGCGAATTTAGGGTTGAAGTTCATAGCCAATGGTAGATCTTGTTATGGTGCCTTTACAGTATCCGGAAATAAAAGTGTTGATCTTAATAGAGGATTAGCTGAGATAAACAGGATGAGAAAAGAATCTGAAGAAATTCCTGAAGATCCCTACCTTGTTTTGCCCAAGAATTCTGGCTCAAGTCATGAAATTAAAAAAACAAATGGGTTACACTTTGACGATTCTGTTGATGCATTGATACCTATTATGAAAGATATTGATTTTGTGGGTATTTGGGTAAATGGAAAAATGTATAGAGGTAATGCTAATAATTTAGGTCAAAAACATTGGTTTGAAACAGAGTCGCATTGCCTTGACTATTCATTGGTAACTTCAACTCATCAAATGGTAAAGGGATGTTATGCTGGAAATGATTGGGATCAAAAGAATTATGAAGAATATGTAAAAAATAGTATAACCAAATTAGAATTAATGAATCGAAAACCAATTAAAATAGATACTGGCGAGTATAGAACATGGTTTGAAGCTGCTGCTGTGGCTGATTTTCTAGGTATGTTTTCTTGGAATGGCATAAGTGAAGCAAGTCTTAGGCAAGGGTGTAGTGGTTTTGGTCGTATGCGACACGAAGATATTAGATTATCCTCTAAATTGTCTTTAGCAGAAGATTTTTCACCAGGTTTATGCCCAAAGTTTAATTCTCAAGGAGAAGTTCCAGTAAAATCATTAGTTTTAATTAATAAAGGTAGATTAGAAAACACCTTAGTTAGTTCTCGATCTGCAAAAGAATATAACCTGCCATCAAATTTTGCGGAGTACGGAGAGTATTTACGTTCTCCAAAAATGGAATCAGGAAGCTTAAATAAAAGTCAAGTTCTTAAAAAGCTGGATAAGGGGCTTTATCTTTCAAATATACATTATCTCAACTGGAGCGATAATTCAGGAGGTCGAATAACTGGTCTGACCAGATATGCATGTTTTTGGGTTGAAGATGGTGAAATTATAGCTCCAATTAAGACAATGAGATTTGACGATTCTTTTTACAGATTTCTTGGTGATCAGCTTGTAGAAGTTGAGGATAAACTTACAGTGGTTCCTGAGACTAGTACCTATGGAAAAAGGTCATTGGGTGCAACAACCTGCCCGGGTATTCTTGTGAATTCATTTTCATTAACCCTATAGAAATGCTAAAAATGAAGGAAAAGCCTTAGACTTCAATTTTATCTAAAAAAATTGAAGTGTTATAAAAATGATTAATTACCTAGCGCCGCGAATTATCTTGTTTGTTTTCTTTATCAAAGGGTGTGTTGGACCGCCAGACTATAGTGACGGTCTTTTAGAAAATACACCTGCTGTTATAAATGAAAATGATTACTTTTCATTATCAATCCTTGGAGATAATTATACCGAAAATAAAGAATGGGACTTGTTAATTAGTGCAACTCCAACAGCGACACTACTTACAACATTAATAATGAAAGATCTTAATAGCCCTGTTTCTGATTCAAGTTTTTTATTCTTAATAAATGATTTAGGAGATACATCAATGCAAGTCTTAATTATTAACGAATTAATTTTGACTAGTCTAGACTCCATAAATCAAATTGGTGTCCCTTCAAAAGTAGTCTTCAAAGGCGATAATTTTAATGGTAGGCTCGAGTATCAAATGATCATTAATTAATAATACACATTTATTTTTATAAACTTTCATTAAATCCTAAACAATTAATAATTTGAAGAAAATTCTTTATATACTAGTTCATTTTCAATTATCATATCTTTTTTGTGAGCAGAATAGCGTAGAGGGGTTGCTTTTTAATTCAATTTATGATAATGAAGGATCTAGTAATAGCGCGACTTCTTTAATAATACCTTCTAGTAGCATAATTTCTTATGATAAAAATCTTTCAGTAGAATTTGATGTGTTTTTTTGGAGAAAGAATCCATTTGGCTTTATTCTTAGCGCAGGGAATACAAATGAACCCAATTTATTCGTATTATCATACTCAGATTATAAAAGCACAGATACGAGCTATATAGAATTGACTTACGCAGACAGGCCATCTATAATTTCAATACCAATATTAGATAAGGAACAAGGTTGGGGACAGTGGAAAAATATCAAACTCTTTTTCGAATCAGAACAGCAAAGAGTTGGATTATCCTTCCAGAATCAAAAAATAATATGGTACAAAGAAAATATACCTCCTAGCAATGAAATGCAATTTGCCTTTGGCTCTACTTCATTTGTTGTGGAGCCTCCAAGAATGGCCATTAAAAATATATTAATCAATAGAGATAGTGAAGAATCTATAATTTGGAAATTGAACGAGAATAATGGTAATGTGGCGTCTTCAAATCATGAAAATGGTCGTTCTTGGGATGGCAAAGTTTCCGACGGTGTTTGGATTAAAGAAATGCATAATCATTTAAAGCCAGTTGTATCTCACAAAGTTTATAGTAACAAATTCCAATTTATTGGAGTGGATGACGAAAAAAACGAATTTATATATCTAGTAAATGATTCTTTATTTTATTTCAATAACCAATCAGGAAAAATAATAAAAAAACTTCCTTTCTCTTATATTCCTGAAAATAATTTCGTGTATAAATACCACCCAACAAAGAAATTGATATTTGCAACACATGGTGGAGGAGGAGGTCCTATATCTTATTTTAATCAGAAAAAAAACAATTGGGAAAATTATAATGAAGGGTTTACTTCGGATGGTCTTTATTATACAAGTAGCTTTCTCTATAACTATTTAAATCAAGATATATATTCTCTTGGAGGCTATGGCTGGTATGAGCAAAAAAACATTCTCCAAAAATATAATCATAAAAGCATGTCTTGGGAGAAAAAACAGTATGTTACTGAGGACAGCAGTTTATTTTTTCCAAGATGCAAGGCTACAGTTGCTTATGACTATGAAAAAGATAAATATTTTCTCTATGGTGGAGGGGGTAACGAAAGCGGAAAGCAGCAACAGGGTTTTAGAGAGCTAAACGATTTTTGGGTACTTGATTTGAATAAATATAAATTTAAAAGGATTTGGAAAGACAGTTCACAAATAAAAGAAAATAATTCTAAGTTTCAGAAAATTGCAATTTCTCCAAAATTTAAGTTAATTTATAAAATTATTGGGGATGAGGGATTAGCCAA
>MDTD01025249.1_pt1 | contig 10558 bp, 10 predicted proteins | sample 811221 | NCBI WGS metagenome assembly MDTD01 (sample SAMN05326646, study PRJNA326480) | marine metagenome | isolation source: seawater | place: Pacific Ocean: South West | collected 2011
ACGTGGCAGAGATAAAAAAAATAGCCATTAATTCAAAGTTTAAAAAAAAGATTTTTATTAAAAGTCAAAATCTTTTAAACGCAAAAGATTTACCATATGCAGATTTAATAATTCATGCAGCAGAATATATTGATCCAAAAAAAATACTTCAAAGTTATAAAAATCAAAAAGATATCAAAACATTGAAAAATGTTTTTTCAATATTAAAAAAAAAAAAATTTAAAAATAGTAGAATTTTGTACATTAGTTCAGGTGCTGTCTATAAAAATAGAAATATAAAAAAAAAAATAAGACTTAAAGAAAACTCAAAATTACAAATAATTGATAATGAACCAACCACATCAGCAGAGATTTACATAAGAAATAAACTAATAGGTGAAACTTTTACAAAAGATCTTGCAATTAAATATAATAGAAAAACATCAATAGTAAGGTGTTTTGCATTAATTGGACAATTCCTTCCTCTAAAATCACATTATGTTTTAGGTAATTTTTTGGACTCAATTTTAGAAGGAAAACCTATTAATATTTTTGAGAAAAGTAGCAAAAATGTTTATAGAAGTTATCTACATATTGATGAACTCATTGATCTTCTTATTAAAATAGCAAAGTTTTCTAATAAATCTTGCCCAGTATTTAATCTAGGTTCTGATAAACCAATTTCGATATGGGGACTTTCAAAATTAGTCTCAAAAAATTATAAGTTAGACTTTTTGTACCCAAGACAAAATAATAATAAGTTTGATTTTTATGTTCCAAATATAGATAAATTGAAAAAAATATTTAATTTTAGGCAAAAATTTGATTTAAAAAAATCCATATCATATACTTTAGAAACTATTAAAGAATTGAAATGAAAATCTCTATCGTAACTCCAACTTATAATGAAGAAAAAAATATCCCGTTGGTGATAGAAAAAATTAAAAATATTATGTCAAAAGTTGATTATGATTATGAGCATATAATTATTGATAATAATTCAACAGACAGAACCCAAGAAGTAATAAAAAGTTATGCTTTAGAGGACAAAAAAATTAAAGCAATTTTTAATCTTCATAATTATGGACAATCTAGATCACCATTTTACGCCATGTTAAGTTCATCTGGTGATGCGGTAATTTGGATTGATAGCGATCTTCAAATTCCTTTAGAAAGCATTCCAGATCTTATAAGCAAATGGGAAACTAAATCTAGTGATATAATTTTGTTAAAGAGAACTCTTACTTATGAGGGTTTTTTTTTAAAGACCACCAGGTTTTTATTTTATAAATTTATAAATATATTTTCATCTGATCATCCATCAATCAATACAAATGGAAATGGTTTATATGATAGAAAAGTCATTGAACATCTTAAAAATTTAAATGATCCAAATCCATACTTAAGGGGCTTAATTTTTGAATTAGGATTTAGGATTGATTATATAAATTTCGAAAGAAGTAAAAGAATTCATGGAAAAACAAGCAATAACTTTTTTACTCTGCTTGATTTGGGAATGACAGGAATTGTAAAACATACTAGAGCTGCTAGAGGTTTGATTATTTTAGGATTTATATTAAGTCTATTTTTTTTTATACTTTCTCTAATATTTTTGCTGTTGAAATTAATTTTTTGGGATTTCTTTGAATTTGGATTGGCACCATTAATGATTGGTTTGTTCTTGATAGGTTCACTTCAACTATTTTTCTTAGGGATTATAGGTGAGTATTGCACTATAATTTTAAATTATAGTAAAAATTTACCTATAGTTATTGAACGAGAGAGAATTAATTTTTGAAAAATTTAAAAAAAAAGATAAATTTTATCTTTTTTACATCCTTATCCTCTTTAATTTTATTAGAGATAATATTGAGATTTTTTAATCTTGGGTATTTATCTTTATCGGTTGAAAGAAGTGATATACTACATCATGAAAATTTAAAAAATAACTATTTCACTTCTTATGATTTTAGCAACGAAAGAGAGTGGAATAATATAGATATTTATTATGACAATTTTGGAAATAGATTTAGTGGTACTAGTAAAAATCAAGATATTAATTTAAAAAAATATATTTTCTTAGGAGACTCATTTACTGAAGCTTTACAAGTACAATGGGAAAAAACATTTGTTGGCCTTATTGAAAACAAAATTCATAATTATCAGATAGTAAATCTTGGAGTTACCACTTATTCCCCATCAATATATTATTTGAAATTAAAAAAAGATATAAATGAATATAAAAATATTCATAAACTTTTAATTCAAATATTTAGTTACGATTTTATTGATGATGAGTACTATAAAGTATATTCAAATGTTCCTGATATTTCTGATCCAAAAGAATATATTTCAAAACTAAAGTATATAAGCCCGCAGAAAGATATGAATAAAAAAAGGGAAATAGTTGACTTTGTTAAAAAACAATTGAAGAAATCATATTTAATTAGGTACTTAAAAAAAATTCAAAAATCTTATTTTTATCAAAAAGTTTCATGGACAAATCCAACAGAAACATTTGTAAGCCAAAATTCAATAACAGTAGAGGCTTTAAACAAAATCAAAGAAATTTGTGAGACTAAAAATATTGAATTAAGTATATTTATGATTCCTGATAAAAAAAAATTAATAAATAATGAAAATGATTTTCATTATAATGAGTTTAAAAAAATCATGAAAAATAACAATTTTAATTTTATAGATGTATTACCTTATTTTAAAGGCCGTAATAATTTATTTTTTAAAAAAGATATACACCTTACAGAAAAAGGGCACGAAGTTTTGAGTGAAGCTTTAATTAACTATTTAACTTCTGATTAATTTTTTTCTAATCAAAAAATAGAAAAATATATTTATAAATACCCATTGTACTACAAGGGCGTATAATACCCATGATTTTCCTAATAATGGATGGTCGGCCAAAGCATCTCTTTGATTATGAAGATAACCAATTGGAATTGGGATATTATTTATTCGATATTTATAAGAAAATAGGTAGGGAGTTGGATAACAATTATTTTTACATTTTAAATCATATTTTCCATCTCTTATAAAAATATTTTGCTTTAAATTTTTATGAAATTTGTCTGTATAAGGTTCACCAAAACTGATTTTTGTTTCAGTCATTCTTTCTTTATATTTCTTAAAAAATTCTAAGCCAACATATAAATTTTCATCAAAATTAGTTGCAACAAAATTGTTGTGAATAAAAATTGAGGAGAAGGCTAAAGGTGGTTTTGCAGGTAAATATGGCCTAGACCAAAGTAATGAAATTAAAATAAAAAAAATTATTAAGAATTTATTTTCAAAAACTTTTAGTTTTTTAAAACAAATAACGGATAATATAATAAATATGTTCCAAAACCACATAAGTGGTCTATCAGGATCACCTCCTATTTTTGAGAATAAAATAGATACTAATAATATTATTGCCCAATATAAAAAATCTTTTTTCTTTAATATTTTCCTTAAAGAAAAAAGCTTTTTTTTAATTAATAAAAAATAAACTACAATTAAGATAAAAAAAGGACCAAGATAAATATAAAAGGTACTTAAAAAATTTATTATGTTTAAATTAAAATAACTGTGTTTTATTATAGATTTCAAAATACTATATTCTCCAGTACCTTGAAAAAATATCTTAAGTAATAAAAATGCTAAAGCAGCAGATACAAATATAGTTATATTTTTTACCAAGAAATGATCTCTCCTTAACTTTGAAAAATTTAAATTTTTATTAAAATTTAATGACACATAATTATGTATTAAAGGAACGAAACACAAAATTAGTATGACCAATCCTCTCTGAAGAGTAGCTATAAAAGAAAATAATATAATAATAAAAAAAAGAATGTTGTTTTTGTGATTTATTTTTAAACTAAAAAAAATTAGTGTTATCAATAAAGAGATTAAACCTACCTCAAATCCAAAAGACATGCCAGGATTGTAAATAGAGTATCTTAGCGGACCACCCCAAAAAGATAAAAAAAGAATTGACGAAAATAACAATGAATTTGTGGAAATTTTATAATTATAACCTAATATAAAAAAGCATATAACAGAAATATACACACCTATTAAATTTACAAAAGATGCTGAATAAATAAGATTAAAATCAGTAAAAATATTAAATGTTTTGTAAAAAATTGGAAATAAAATTCTTTCATTAAAAGGAGCTGCTGTATTATTTAATTGAAATGATTTAAAATCAAAGTCCTTGATTATTTCTTTATAATAAAAACTATCCCATGGAAAAAAATTATTTTGTAATTGGATATTGTTATCTATTTTAAAAAAAATTAATATAAGACCTAAAAAAATTGGAATAAATACAATTTGAATTTTAAATAATTTATTTAGCATTAATTTTTTTTAAGAATTTAAGTACATTTTTCGAGGTAGTTTTATATTTAAAATTACTTTTAATAACTTGATTATCTAACCTTCCTCTAAATTTACTCTTAGATTTAATTTTTAAAGAGAGGTCTTTAAGTATAAAATAATCATTTGATCCTAATTCAATTAATCCTTTGATTTTAAACATGTTAGTTGCTATCCAATTGGAAATCCATTTTGTGTCAGTAAAAGAGTATTTACTATTACCATTTATAAAAACTGTCTGTGAGTTTATCATATCTACTAAAACTCCCTTTGTAAGATTTTTCCCAAATAAAGGTCCTAATCTTAATATTAAATGATTATCTAAATTTTTTACAATTTTTTCACTTTTTAATTTATTTTTACCATATGTTGTTTTTTTTTCACATCTTGCTGAAATACTACTGATATGGATAAATTTTTTGAAATCATAATTTTTCACAAAATACTTAGTTTTATTAACAGTCTCATCAAAATCTAATTTTGGATTTTTTTTTGCCCAAAATCTTTTTGATGGCATTGCTGCATTAATAACTAAATCAAATTTTTTTTTTGTGTATTGGGTATAATTTTCTCTTGAAATTTTAACTATTTTTAGATTTTTTTTTTTTGGAAAGTTCTTAATAAAGAACTTCCAACAAAACCCTTATACCCTAAGAGTCCTATAATTTTATTACTCATCAACTTTTATAATTGGAGGATCTGAATGATCCCATCTCTTTGTTAACATTGCAACAATTGTCATTTCTGTAATTGCATATATTGTGTGATATGTATTAGTTGTTGTCCTGGTGCAAGTTCCTTTACTTAAGTGAATAAAACTCTCTGTTTTTTTATCTTCTGGATCATCTCTTGTTATCAAAGTCCCATTACCCTCAACAACTAATAAATATTCCTCAAAATGAGGATGAAAATGAAAACCTCTTACCTTGCCAGGTCTAAAGTATAGCATATTAAACTCTACGATTGGTTTGTCCGGTAACCATGTAAATATTCCACCTCTACCATCTTTAACAGTATCTAAATTACAAGAAGGTTTTAATATTGTAACACCCATAGTATGAAGTTATATCAAACAATATAAATAGATAAATAAAATAATTGTAATGAAAATTAAAAAAATTACCAATTGTAGATGTTGTTATTCAAGAAATTTAAAATCATTTATTGATTTTGGAAATATGGCTCTAACTACGGAATTTCCCACAAAAAAAAAAAATTCTTATAAAAAAATTCCAATGCAATTGGCTATATGTGACAAGTGTAAATTATTTCAACTTCGACACAATTATGAACTGACAAAACTTTATAACAAAAATTATGGGTATAAGTCAGGAATTAACGCTTCTATGAAAAAACATTTGAATGGTATCACTTTAGATGCCCAGAAAAAATGTAATTTAAAAGATCAAGATATTGTTCTAGATATAGCAAGTAATGATGGAACATTATTAAATTCTTATAAAAAACAAAAAATTCTTAAAATTGGAATTGATCCAGTAGTTAAAAAATTCAAAAAAAATTATAATAGAAACACGATAGCTTATGCTGGGTTTTTTAGTAAAAAAAATTTTCTTAAATTATCAAAAAATAAAAAAGCAAAAATAATTACATCAATTGCAGTATTTTATGATATTCCAGATCCAAATAATTTTGTGAGTGATATTAAAGAAATATTATCCAAGGATGGCATTTGGATTATGGAGCAATCTTATTTTCCTTTTTTAGTAAAAAATAATGCCTATGATAGTATCTGTCATGAGCATTTATCTTACTTTATGTATAGACAACTGAATCTAATATTATCTAAACATAATCTTAAAGTAGTTGATGTTAAATTTAATGAAATGAATGGTGGTAGTTTTAGATTATTTATAGGTCATTCAGATTTTAAAAGAAAAATTAACTCAAAAAGTATTTCCCAACTTATAAATTATGAAAAAAAAATATTTACTAATTTTTCACAAACAAAAAAAATGTTTAAAAAAAATATTTTAGTTTCAAAAAAAAAATTAGTTACACTTTTAAAAAAATTTAAAAAAAAGAAACAGATATGTCACATATATGGTGCTTCAACAAAAGGAAATGTAATACTTCAATATTGTGATTTAGATAAAAAATTATTACCCTTCGCTGCTGAAAGGAATTCAGATAAATATGGAAGGTATACCCCAGGTACTTTTATTCCTATAATATCAGAGATCGAGTCTCGGAAAATGTCTCCAGATTTTTATTTAGTAATGCCTTGGCATTTTAAAAAAGAGATTATCTTAAGAGAGAAGATGTATTTAAAAAAAGGAGGTAAATTAATCTTCCCTCTTCCTAAAATAAAAATAGTTTCAAGATGATTTTAAAAAAAAATTTAATTGTTGGAGGAAATAGTCAAGATGCATACTTTTTAAGTAAACTTTTATTGAGGAAAAATGAGGAAGTTATTTCTATTATAAATAAAAAAATTAATAGAAAAATTAAAGGAGTAAAATATATAAAATTAGATATTCTATCACAAAATAAAATTTCTGCATTTTTAAAAAAATTTAAAAATTTAAAAATTTATTTCTTAGCATCATACAATCCCTCTGTAAGTGATATTCAGAATGAAAATTTGTTGAACAAAAATCTTCATATAAATGTTATTGGCCTAACAAATTTTTTAGAAGGTATATTTGTGAGTAAAAAAAAACATAAACTTTTTTACGCTAGCTCCTCTCACATATTTGCAGATACCAAAAGTAAAATTCAAAAAGAAGATACCAAGCCAAAATTTAACTCAAATTATGCTCTGGCAAAATACTTGGGGAAAGAAATTTGTGATTTTTACAGAGCAAAAAGAAACGTTTTTTGCAGTACAGGGATTATGTATTCACATGTATCTTATCTGTCAAAAAAAAATTTCTTAATCAACGAAATGCTTAATCAAATTAAAGGAAATAAAAATACAATTAAAGTTTTAAATTCTAAATCTAGAGTTGATTTATTATCTGCTCATGATGCAGTTGAGGCTATTTATAAAATAATGCAATTAAAAAATCCTAATAATTTTATCATTTCATCCAAAAAATTAGTAACTGTAAAAAATTTATTTTTAGAATTAAAAAAAAAAACAAATAGAAATTTAAAACTTGTAGATAAAAAAAAAAATATTCTTAATAAAAATAATTTTTTAAGAGGTGATAACGCCAAGATTAAGAAAATATGTAAATGGACTCCTAAAGATAGCCTGGCTGATATAATTGATGGTTTTATAAATAAATCATGAAAATACTAACAATACTACCAACTCTCAATGAAGAAACTAACTTAAAGATATTATATAAGCAAATAATAGCAACAAAACTAAAAATGGATCTGTATTTTATAGATGATGGATCTAAAGATAATACTGTTTCATACATAAATAAGCTTAAAAATAAAAAAAAGAATTTTAAAATTTATCTTAATAAAAGAAAACAAAGATTGGGAATTGGTAGGGCGCATAAAGATGGTTTACTTTTTGCGTATAAAAAAAAATATGATTTAGCGATTACAATGGATACTGACTTAGCTCATAATCCAAAATATTTTTCAAAACTTCTAAATTTGATCCAAAATAATGATTTAGTTATTGGATCAAGATTTTTGAAAAAAAATTCAACTCCTAAATGGTCTTTATTTAGAGTTTTTTTAAGAAATAGCTCACATTTATTTACCAGATTACTTTTCAAACATAAGTTTGACGGAACCAATTCTTTTAGATGTTATAAATTAAAAAATATAAAAAAAACTTTTTTAAATTATACACCAGATCATTATGATTTTTTTTTTACCTCATTAGCTATTTTAAATAAAAGAAAATATAGCATCAAAGAATTTCCTATGGTTGTATATGGAAGATCTCATGGATCATCAAATATGGAACTCAGACATATAATAAGATCAATTATAATGATTTTTATTTTTTATTTGAAACTTTTTTTTATTAAATGAATTTTATTTTAATTTTTTAATATCCTCATTTACCATCTCAGTTATCATGTCTTCAAAAGAAGTTTTAGGTTTCCAACCTAATTTTTGTCTAGCTTTTTTGAAATCCCCCTTTAAATTATCAACTTCATTGGGTCTAAAATAATTTTTATCAATTTTTATTAAAGTTTTATTATTTTTTGCATTATATCCAATTTCATCAACTCCTTTTCCTTTCCAAACGATATCAATTCCAACAATTTTAAAGGCTTTTTTTACGAATTCTCTAACAGTTCTATTTTTTCCTGTGGCTATCACATAATCTTCAGGTTTATTTTGTTGCAACATTAACCACATTGCTTCTACATAATCATTTGCATATCCCCAATCTCTTTTTGCATCTAAGTTTCCTAGATAAAATAAAGATCTTTTTTTTAAATATATTTCTGCGACTGCTTTAGTTATTTTTCTAGTAACAAAAGTTTCACCTCTTCTAGGACCTTCGTGATTAAATAAAATACCATTGCATGCAAACATTTTATAAGCATTCCTATAATTCACTGTAATCCAATGTGCATAAAGTTTTGCAGTCCCATAAGGGCTTTCTGGACAAAAAGGCGTATTTTCATTTTGTGGTGCTTTTGAGTTCCCAAATATTTCAGAGGTAGACGCTTGATAAAATTTTGTTTTATTCTCTAGCCTTAAGATTCTTATAGCCTCGAGAATTCTTAAAGTGCCTAATGCATCTGCATTAGCAGTATATTCAGGTGTTTCAAAACTTGTATGAACATGAGACTGAGCACCAAGATTATAAATTTCATCAGGTTTTGTTGATTTAATAATTCTAATTAAATTTGTGGAGTCTGTAAGATCTCCATAGAATGGCTTAAAATCATTTGGTTGTTGGTAATCAGTATAAAGGTGATCTATTCTTTGGGTATTAAATGTAGATGATCTTCGTTTTAAACCTATTACTTTATAATTTTTATTTAATAAAAAATCTGCAAGAATAGAACCATCTTGACCAGTTACGCCAGTTATCAATGCAACTTTTTTTTTCTTTTTATTTTTCATTATTTATTATAATTAAATATCAAATTTATATATATTAATAGCCCTATGAGTAAATATTTAATTGCAGGAGCAGGTGGTTTTATCGGTGGATATATAACAAGAAATTTAATAAATGAAGGCCACGAGGTTGTTTGTGCAGACTTGAAGCCATTAGAATATTGGTTCCAATGTTTTTCCTCAGCGAAAAATTATTCTCTCGATCTTAAGGAACTTGAAAACTGTATCAAAGTAACAGAGGGAGTTGATTATGTATATAATATGGCTTGCAACATGGGAGGAATGGGTTTTATAGAAAATAACAAAGCAGAATGTATGTTGTCAGTTTTAATCAATACAAATCTTTTGAGAGCGTGCCTTAAAAATAATATTAAAAAATATTTTTTTTCATCTAGTGCTTGTGTTTATAATTCATCAAAACAGAAAGAAGTATTTATCCCAGCATTGAAAGAGAACGATGCTTACCCAGCTGATCCTGAAGATGGATATGGTTGGGAAAAACTATTTAGCGAAAGAATGTGTAGACATTTTACTGAGGATTTCAATTTAGATACGAGAGTATTAAGATATCACAACGTATATGGTCCTTTAGGTACATTTGATGGAGGAAGAGAAAAGGCACCAGCCGCTTTATGTAGAAAACTTATTCAAGCAAAGTTAAACAATAAAAAATCAATTGATGTTTGGGGAGACGGAAAACAAACAAGAAGTTTTATGTTCATTGATGATTGTCTAGATGGAACCTTTAAAATTTTTAATGGTCATTCTTCTGAAGTTTATAATTTAGGAAGTAGTGAGCAGGTATCAATTAATCAAATGATAGAGATGATTGAGGAAATTGGAGACTACAAGGTAGAAAAAAATTATCAGCTAGATAAGCCCAAAGGTGTAAGAGGTAGATCTAGTGACAATGAGAAAATAAAAAAATTGTTGTCTTGGGAACCATCAATAAGTTTAAAAAATGGTCTAGAAATCACATATAAATGGATTTATGATCAAATAAATTCTGGCGATAACACAAAAAAATTTACAAAATTCTAATAGTAATCTATTTACAATTTGAAATTAAAAGAGTATTAAGTCATGCCTAGTGATTATTGCGAAAGTGTAATACCCGATCCCATTCCGAACTCGGAAGTCAAGCCTTTCTGCGCCGATGGTACTTTGTCTTAAGACATGGAAGAGTAGG